>Ga0115567_10002157_pt1 | contig 19527 bp, 20 predicted proteins | sample COGITO_mtgs_1204_2_FD_88679 | JGI IMG/M metagenome (GOLD analysis project Ga0115567, IMG submission 88679) | Pelagic marine microbial communities from North Sea - COGITO_mtgs_120412 | ecosystem: Environmental > Aquatic > Marine > Epipelagic | place: Germany:Helgoland, sampling site Kabeltonne... | reverse complement strand
TGCTGATCTCCTTTATTAGTTTGTTCATCACAACTATTATGGCTCTGGCTCTGGCTTTAGCTAACCCACGAATAATTGGAGATCAGCACTTTTGAAGGTGGCTCATGGGGAGTCATTATGTCTGGTTCTCAGGAGAATGAGCATCGAATTTTCAAATGTACCACTTGCACCAATAGCCACTGTTGTCGCTGCGTTAATTACAGCCATGATTTCTTTCGTTAATTTGACGCTTAGCAAAGAACAAAAAACATCCGAGTTTAGACAAGCTTGGATTGATGGATTGCGAGATGAATTAGCCATTTTCTTCTCATCTGCCCGTGCTCTGTGTAGGACTATGCAAGAAGCCAGAAGCCCTAATACGAACGATGATGACGTGAAGAATTTTAAATTCAGTAATGATCAAGTTGGTAAAATGCGACTGAATGGAGCCGATGCGTTATATCGAGTAAAGCTACGCCTTAATAAAAATGAACCTGAACATAAAGAGCTGTTTCGCTTGCTTGAGGCAGCCACAAGAATCCAGAATAAAATCAACATTGAAAAAGGTAGTGACTACACTGCCGCACTGGAGGCTATTGAGATTGCATCTGACTACTCGCAAGACATCTTAAAAAATGAGTGGGAAAGAGTTAAGAACGGAGAGAAATCATTTCAGGTAGCAAAAAACCGAGTTATTCCAGCAATTATGGTTTTCTCCCTAATAATCATTACTATTTTACTGTTCAATACAAACGAACCTAACAATTCAAGCAAGCAAGACGCCGTAAACACCCCTTCTTGAGGCGTTAGAGAGAAAAGGAGTGCCATTGTTAACTGATGTGATTGAAGAAGATGCGGCGAAAGCTATTGGGTTAATTCTTTTTGAATTTACACGTTTTGATATGAATCTTGGTCTGTGCGTTGTTTGGACTAATGAAGGTAAAAATCTTAAAGAATTAACATCTGAATACAATGAAAAGAGCTTCAGTTGTCGATTAAAATTCATTGAGAAGTTAGCACATAAAAAATATGCTTTAGGATCTGATGAGCTTAATAAATATATAAACTGGATAAAAAACACAAATGATGTAAGAGAAATACGTAACCAATTAGTCCATGGAAGGTATGGATTCATTCCTCGTGAAGGTGTCGTCGCTAACGTGGTCGGTTTACCAACATCACAAGATCAAAGTGAAACTAGATACACAATCAAGCAACTTAATAATATTGTGAAACGTATTAAGAAACTGAGCGATAGATTAAACGAATTACGAGATAAGTGTCCCGTTTAACTATCTCTAATAAGCGTTAATGTCCATTTTACTGTGATAAATTACTCAAAAAGTGTATTTCACGACTGTCTGCAATCTTGGGCAAAGCAGCCAGTCAAGGTCACTTCAAAGTATGATGCTTAATTGTCATGGAATAATCGATTTTAAATGCGGGTTCATGGTAAGACGCAATAGTATGACACTTTCACGGCTATTTATCCGTACCGCCAAGCGTAAATGCTTGAAATTTCGCTCTCAAAATTTGAAGCTTTATTATCAATCTACACCTCGTGCGCGCAACCTCTGCACTCACTGATTTTATCCAACACAAAAAACAAACAGCTGATAAAACTTGCACAATTTAAAACTCACTTGTACCATTACAACACATGGGACAACTGGAGCATGTAAGTTCATATGCAAATAACCATAGATATTGATGATCCTGTACCTATTTTTTCTCAATTAGTGGAACAGATTAAACAAGCTGTAGCGGGTGAAAAAATTCAACCCGGTGATCCCCTGCCCTCTATCAGGCAGCTAGCGAATGACTTAGATGTAAACAGCAAAACTGTTGCTAAAGCGTATAAATTATTAGAAAGGGATGCGGTGATCCAGAGCAGAGGGTATCGGGGAACGTTTGTACACCCAGAAGCAAAAGATAATTGCCAGATAGATATTAAAGCTTGGGCAACATCTCAATTTGAAGAATTTATTGCAAAAATGAAGAAGGCTGGCGTCACTGACTCTGAGATGCGGATCACCTTTAGCACTGTATTAAATGACAAATAACTTTACTTTGAACAGGCCTACTTAAAAAAATAAATTTTAACAAAGGACAAAATCATGTGGATTGAACAAATATTTTATATCGCTTTTTTTAGCCAAATATTGCTGATTTCTTATTATTATCCGAAGCGTATATTAAACCGTATGGACTACATACTAAAGCATTGCCCAGCGGACAATTACGCAAGCTTGTATCCCATGGGTTACGAAAAGGCGGTAAAAGGCAAAGTTTTTTATAAGATCCTTAATTTCATCATATTGATTATAGGGATAATTATTTTTGTCACTTTTGTAATTGCCAATCAACAAGGCAATATACAACTTAAAGATGGGGACTTTTTGCCTTTTGCTTATGGAATGCTACAAGCTTTCCCTTTCTTAATATTAGAAGTTTCAGCGCTTAAGCAGCTTAAGTTAATGCGTAATCAAAATGTCAAATCAAAACGTCAGGCTGATCTTATGCCAAGAAATCTATTTAATTACGTATCACCGCTGCGATTTTTTAGCGCCGTCATTATGTTTTTCGTTTGTTCTTACGTAATTTTTAGTCTTAATGACTTTGTATTTACAGGGCAAATAGCGGTATTAATTGGCTCGATGTTGTTGTGTAACGGGCTTTTTGTTGGACTGGGTTATGTATTATTAAAAGGTAAAAAACTAGATCCCCATCAATCTTCAGAAGACAGACACAAAATGACCACTGCGGTGTTTCATTCATATACCTCAGTTAGCATTCTTGTGAGCATTTTTTTTATAATCAACAGGAGTGTTGATCATTATTCGTTAGATAATTGGGAGCCTCTATTTAACACCTTATATTGGCAAATTGTTATGTTACTGAGTACCGGCGCCATGCTCAAATTGACCAAACTAGAAGACGTAAATTATGAAGTATATAAGGCGAGCACTTAAAGTAATACTTAGTTTTCTAGTCGTAGTACTTCAAATTACCGCAGATTTAATTCTTCAATCTGCGGTAATTGTTAGCCAAGAGGTGTGACAACTATAAATCTAAAATCGATAAATCTAGATATCTACCGGCATCAGCTGGTGTCTCTAATCTCGGTAAGCTGCCTATAAAAGGCACATCTAAAAGAGTTTTCAAACTATCGATATTTTCGGCTAAGTAGGGCATATCAGGATCAACTTGATTAGCCACCCACCCCGCTATTTTTAAGCCATCGTTGCGGATACATTCAGCGGTTAACACCCCATGATTTAAACAACCTAAACGCATCCCCACAACTAAAATCACCGATAGGTTTCGTTCTACTACAAACTCAGACAAATATTTTGGATTACCCTCAAAATCGATGCCAAGAGGTAAACGCCAGCCCCCTGCCCCTTCTACCATCAACACATCGGGCTTTTTTTGTAGTAAACGAATAAATCCTTCGCGCACTGTATCAACAGAAATGGGTTGAGGCGTGTTGTTCGTACTGAGCTTCTGAGCGGCTAAATGTGGCGCAATAGCAGCTTCAAAGGCAATGGGATTCACTTCGTCATAATGCAATTTGATGCTTGAATGTTGTTGCAAGGCCAGAGCATCTTCATTGCGTAAGCCTTGTGGCGTGAGTTCGCAGCCTGCGGCAATAGGTTTGTAACCGGCGGTCAGCAAACCCTTTTTATTGAGCAAAATAAGCAGTGCTTGGGTACGAATGTTTTACCCACTTCTGTGTCTGTACCTGTTACAAAAAACGCGCGGCGTTTAACGGATAGATGTCCCATAAGAATCCTATTTAACAACGAATCGGCGTTATTTATTACAGTGTAAGAAGCAGACCTGATAAGTCAGAGGAAGTTGCATATTTTCAGCATACTTTTGCTGATAATAACTTTCAAGATGTTGTAATTTATGCCGATTAAAAACGTTTTTTCTATCGGGTTTTAATTGTTCTGGCAAATTTTGCTTTGTCAGTAACACATTGGCGCCAATAGATTTGATTGAAGTCAATAATTGTCGAATATTTGCGTGCCAAGTTACGTATTGTTTCTGTTGCATAGTTACCTGCAGTCCTTGAGATGTTGCCGCAGCATACCAAGTCTGAGCACTGGCAAAGTTATTTACATGGCGCTGACTATCAATGCTTTTCCAACTATCGTTCAATTGATTAAATGATCCGTCACACATTATCGCCAACACAGCATTAGAGCCCGATGCCATCACTCGTGCTATTTCACACATCACTTTTTGCGGATCTTCAGACCATTGTAAAGCCATGGACGAAAACACCATATCCACCGAGTTATCTGCCATTGGCAGAGAATCCACGTCGCCTTGCAACCAACAAATTGATGGGGCCTGTGCAAGACTATTCTGTTTCGCATAGGCCAACATGCCAAAAGCTAAGTCCATAGCCACTAACTTGTCACACCTAGAGGCAAGCTGTTGGCTTATGCGCCCCGTACCACAACCTAAATCTAATCCATTTTTATAACGAGGCGGCACATAAACCATAGCGTCAAAGGCGATATCTAGTTGTACATCAGCAGCAGAGTTATAGGTATTAGCCGCGCGGCTAAATTGCTGGGCAATGCGAGTTTTATTACGATTGGCGATGGAGATATCAGGCATTCACTGTACTGCCTTTTTCATTATGTAAAACAAGTTGCAAAGCATCAATTAAGGCAACGATATCTCGTTCGTCATGTCCTGCAGTTAATGTAATCCGCAGTCTGTCGGTATGTTTAGGCACTGTGGGGTAACGAATAGCGGTCACCCATAACCCTAATGCTTTGAGTTTTTCGCTAGCATCTAAGGCTTTTTGTGCATTACCTATTAACAAGGGTTGAATGGCGGTATTTGAGGGCATTAACGTTAGCCCTGCTTTATTTGCTAAGCATTTAAACTGCTCAATTCGCTCGGAAAGAATAGCTCGGCGCTCGGCGCTTTGTTTAGATTGTAAACTCATTAACGTGGCATAGGCTTGCGCTGCTGGCATAGCGGTACTGTAAATATAATGCTTGGCAAAGTTAATCAGGTAATCAATAAAGTCACTGCTTCCCGCTACAAAAGCCCCTGCTGTGCCTATGGCTTTGCCAAAGGTGGCCATTAAAATAGGCACTTGTTGTTGCGACAATTTATGGGTTTCAATCACGCCTTTGCCGTATTTGCCTAATGTGCCGAAACCGTGGGCATCATCTAGCATCAACCAAGCCTCGGTTTGTTTGATGCTAGCTACAATTTGCTCTAAAGGTGCTTGGTCACCATCCATACTAAACACCCCTTCAGTGGCGACTAAAGTATTTTGAGCTCGTTGATTATCAGCACTGTTTAATAAGGTTTGAAGATGTGCAATATCATTATGTTTAAAGCGAGTTAATTTGGCCTTTGATGTTTGTGCGCCTTCAATAAAAGAAGCATGCATCAATTTATCGGCAATAATCAGATCGTTATTCTTTGCATTATTTCGACTAAAGAGGGCTTGGCAAATAGCTTGATTAGCAGCAAAACCAGAATTAAACAGCAACACTTTGTCGCGTTTAAGTTCAGATGCCAAATATTCTTCCAAAGCTTGATGAGCGTTAGTGTGCCCAGTGACTAAAGGTGATCCGCCACTGCCCCCACCATACTCGCTAATACCATCCACCCAAGCTTGCATCACCACACTTGAACGGCGCATAGCCAAATAGTCGTTGCTGGAAAAATTGATATAGTGCTGACCGCTAATTTCAATCATTGGCCCTGCGGCAGAGTCAATGATATTTCGTGAGCGTAAAAGTCCCTCACTGCGGCGCTTTTCTAAGGCCGCAGCGATAAAATCAAATGCCATTAATTTGTGACAGTTTCAGCTTGTTTAGTCGACGCATCGTAAAACAGGTTTTCGTTGTTTTTAGCGCTAGGATCACCTTCAATTTCTTCTAAAAGCGCGGCTTCATGGGCTTCATCTGAATAGTCACGAGTTTGCGCAGAGTTGATCCCCAACTTTCTAAATAAGGTCACATCTTCATGGGTTTCAGGATTAGAAGTGGTTAATAATTTACAACCGTAAAAGATAGAATTAGCTCCCGCCAAAAAACACATGGCTTGCATTTGTTCGTTCATCGCCTCGCGACCAGCTGATAAACGCACGTAAGACTTAGGCATCATCAACCTAGCAATGGCAATAGTACGGATAAACTCGAAATAATCTAAATCTTCGACATTTTCCATAGGGGTGCCTTTGACTTTAACCAACATATTGATTGGTACACTTTCTGGGTGATGCTCAAGGTTGGCTAACTGCATTAATAAACTAGAACGGTCTGAAGCCGTTTCACCCATACCTACAATGCCGCCAGAACAAACATTCATGCCTGAACTTCTGACGTTATCTAGCGTATCTAATCTGTCTTGATAGGTTCGAGTGGTAATAATATCGCCGTAAAACTCTGGGGAGGTATCTAGGTTGTGATTGTAATAATCAAGGCCTGCTTGTTTCAATGACAGTGCTTGGTCACGGGTTAACATGCCTAAGGTCATACAGGTTTCTAGACCTAATTTTTTGACTTCTTTAACCATTTCGGTCACGTAAGGCATATCTCTGTCACGGGGGTTACGCCACGCGGCGCCCATGCAAAAACGTGTAGAGCCAGCCTGTTTAGCTTCTTGGGCGCGCAGAATGACTTTTTCGACTTCCATTAAACGCTCTTTTTCAAGGCCTGTATCATAACGTGCGCTTTGGGGACAATATTTACAATCTTCTGGGCAAGCGCCTGTTTTTATCGACAACAAGGTGCTCACTTGTACTTGATTAGGATCAAAATTTTGTCTATGTACCGTTTGCGCTTGAAACATCAAGTCATTAAAAGGTTGTTCAAAAAGAGCATTCACCTCTTCAATTGTCCAATCGTGGCGAATATTAGTTTGGTTTTGTGACGAGGAAGTGTTTAAAGACGCAGAATTTAAAGACATTGGGCAACCTTGGGTTTTCAGACTTTACTAAATGATTCAAGGCGCTTAGTCTATGGCGCGCGGCAGCATTGTCAACTTAATTTAAAATCAAAACTTTACAAGTGAATATATTTTGACCAATCAAAACCTACTCTTCGATCAACAACATATTTGGCACCCTTATACCTCTGCAATCGATCCCCTTCCATGTTACGAAGTAACAAAGGCACAAGGTGTGTATATTCATCTTGCTTCAGGGGAAAAACTAGTCGATGGAGTGTCATCTTGGTGGACCGCTATTCATGGCTATAATCACCCCGACCTAAATCATGCGGTTAAAAGTCAAGTGGATGATTTTGCTCATGTGATGTTTGGTGGGTTAACTCATAAGCCTGCCATTGACCTATGCCGTACGTTGGTGGATATCACCCCCCAGGGTCTAGACCGCGTATTTCTGGCTGACTCAGGTTCGGTTTCTGTTGAAGTGGCAATGAAAATGGCGTTGCAATACTGGGCGTGTCAGGGCAACAGTCATAAGCACCGATTTATTACCCCCCGTAATGGTTATCATGGCGATACATTTGCTGCCATGTCGGTCTGTGACCCCGTTAATGGCATGCACAGTTTATTTGCTGATGCTTTGGCCCAACAAATTTTTGCCCCAACACCACAAACTCGCTTTGACAAACAGTGGAATGAAGATGATATCAAACCACTGCAACAGCTTATTCAAACTCATCATAATGAGGTAGCAGCACTGATCATCGAGCCCATAGTGCAAAATGCAGGCGGTATGCGGATATATCACCCCGAGTATTTGAAGCGCTGCAGGCAACTTTGCGATGATTACAATATATTGTTAATTTGTGATGAAATTGCCACTGGTTTTGGCCGAACGGGTAAACTATTTGCCTGCGAACACGCTGACATCAGCCCAGATATCATGTGCCTAGGTAAAGCTTTGACCGGGGGTTATATGACGTTAGCCGCCACTATTTGTTCTGAAGATGTTGCACAAGGTGTCTGCCAAGGTGAACCCGGTGTGTTTATGCATGGCCCCACATTTATGGGCAACGCCCTAGCGTGTTCAGTGGCTAATGCCAGCTTAAAAATTATTCAACAGAATAATTGGCAAGCACAAGTGGCGCAGATTGAACAACAACTGCGTGCTGAATTAGCACCTTGTATAGATTTAGCCGCGGTAGCGGATGTGCGAGTGTTAGGTGCTATTGGGGTGGTAGAATGTAAATCGGCAGTAGATGTGGCCGAATTACAAAAAGCCTTTGTAAAACAAGGCGTATGGATCAGGCCTTTTGGTAAACTTGTGTATATTATGCCGCCCTACATTATTGACCAGCAGCAACTTAGCCAATTGACCCGAGCTATCTACAACGTCTTAAAATAGGACCGAAGTACTAATGAAAAACTTCTGGAACCTGTTCACTCAACTGTTGTAACTGAGCTTGAAGAAGTTGTGTGGCGGGATCTTTAGGGCACTTGCGGATAAAATATTGGTAGTCGGCAATCGCCACTTGCGTACAATCCAATTGGTGTAATAAAAACCCTCTGTCTCTCCTTTCATAAGGATCGTTGGGACACAAATTGACTAACAACTCCACCGCCGTTAACGCTTGTGAGTAACATTTTTCGTTAATATAAGACGCTTTCAAGTTATGCAGTAATCGAACAATAGTCTCGTCACAATTTGCTTGGTGTAGTGCTTCTTCTGGCATTTTTTCATCTTCTATTTTATGCAAAATAGAAAAATATAGAGACTCCAAGTCTTGCCGACTCAGTTGCTTGCCATTTAAGGGATCGAGATAAATATCTGGGTGATGACTAAAACGGCACTTGAGCATGAAATGCCCTGGGAAGTTAACCCCACACACATCAAAACCCAATGTTTTTCCCATAGATTGGAACACAATGGCAAGGCTAACAGGGATACCCGTACGGTAATCAAGGACATGATCTAACAAGCTATATTGACAGGAAAAATAGTTATTCTCATCGCCACTAAACGCTAATTCCACGTAAAAAAAATGGATAAATCGTTTAAAACTTTCCACGCTGCGATCATTTGAGCCGATATATGCCTTCCCTTGCGAAATCCACAGCTCTACTTTGCGCAGGTAATCGTCAGGTTGACACCTGTTAGGCTCAAACACGCAAGCTAACTGCAAACCGGCCATCAAATAGTTACCTTTAAAGATAGCCTGTTTTAACTCTTTCACTTTCTTTACCCCACAAAATATACTCACTCCTTTTTATCGGTTTAAGTGGGGTAACCTTTACTGCAAATAGCAGCTAATCTTATAAAAAAATCTAAGTCACTGTTATTTAACATATACCAAGCTAAGATTATTCTAAAACAGAATGGGCTGTTTACTCACTGCGACCATGCCAGCGTAAGCAATCCAACTTAATGCACCAACTAATCCAATACCTCGCATAAGACTAGTACGGCCGAGTTTTAACGCTAAAGTCACCATAAATATATACATGATCAAGGCTAATAATTTTTCAGTGACCCATGCATCAACAAAAGGATATTGTTTAAGTAAAACGCATAATGTCGCTGCACTTAGTAGTAACAGAGTATCAACAATATGCGGCAAAATTTTCAACCACTTCTTTTGCAACATAGGTGATTGTTTAGCGTTAAGTATAAAACGCAATAAGAACAACACCACACTCAAGGCAATGACAGTTAGATGAATATGTTTAACAATTTCGTACATTCTTTATAAACCTTCAGTTTTAGGGAGTAATAAATTAATCAACGCTAGAATAACTTTGGATAATATTTTCTATTTCATCGATGTTTTCTTGCAAAAGTTCAACCATCTTTGGGTCAAACTGCTTGCCTTTTTCTTCAGCTATCACCTCCATCACTTTTTCTAGGGGCCATGCTTCCTTGTAAGAACGCTTAGTTCGCATCGCGTCAAACGCATCTGCAATACTGGTGATCCTACAAAATAAATGAATACCTTCGCCAGATTTTCCTCTTGGATACCCTTTACCGTTCCAAAATTCGTGATGATCGCGAGCTATCAGTGCTGCAGACTTAATAAGTGGCCGACTAGAATCTTTCAATAAGCTGTAGCCTATTTCTCCATGACTACGCATTTTGAGCATTTCTTCTTTATTGAGGCTTCCTTGCTTGAGCAAAATATCATCCGAAATTCTTATTTTACCAATGTCATGTAGTGGAACCGCTAAGCATAAAGTTTTTAAATCATCTTTGGACAAGTTTGCAGCACGGCCTAAAACCTCACAAATTTTTATCATTCTTTGGGTATGATTTTTACTACCAAAATTTGCTTCTAACGCATCCGCTAAACGTTCGATTATTTCCCTTTGAGTGTCTTCATTATCTTTATTTAGCAGCACGTTATCGAATGCAATTTGTACATTTTTGGAAAAAATCTTGATTAGATTTTTGTCAATTTCTGTCAATTTTCTGGGTAAACCCGACATATACAACAACGAGCCTTTCTTAATTTTACTGTCACAATAAACCACCAAATACTCGTCTTCGCAGACCATAGATTTATTCGCATAAGCTTGCTGACAAGAAATCAACTGACGGCCACTGATCACTTCCTCAAGCCGGTTGCCTGCTTTGTTTTTGTACTCACCTCTACCTGTAAACACATAAAGCTCCGAAGAGTTATATTGCTCTATAGGTCTAGGACCCGCCACGGCAGAGGTTAAATAAGCGCTATCTTTGGTTCCTCCTAGTAAGGAAGCTAATTGCTGAACTATGCCCTCAATAAAATTTTCTAAAGAGTGAATACTAAAAAGATCAGCCGACGCCGAAATGATTTTTTCCAAACCCAGTCTATTTTCTTCAATAACAATAATATCGCGGTAGGAGCGAAGCGCAGAAATGACCACGGTGAAGAGTTTTTGGGCTGTCAGTTCAGTTTTAGATTTGTAATCGTTAATATCATAGTTAATGATTACATCACGCTCAGGTGCTTGACCTGGTTGGCCTGTGCGTAGAATAATACGAGTGAAGTGGTTATTCGCTTCATTTCTAATAAAATCTGCGACTTTTAAGCCAGCATCATCTGTTTCCATGACCACATCGAGCAACACCACAGCTATATCTGCATGCTCAACAATCATTTTTTTGGCTTCTTCACCATCAAATGCACTGATAAACTCAAGATCTTTTTCTTGAAATACAAAATCTCCAAGCGCTAACTTGGTGACGGCGTGTACTTCAGGTTCGTCATCAACGATCAATACTTTCCATTTGCCCTGCCACTCAACTTCTTCATCGGTATCTTCGGCAAACAATATTTCGTCAGACATAACACTTTCCTTAAAACAAAGACTTGCTAACAAGCTAACGATAATATTAACCTGCAAAAACTGTGCATTAAGTTATAACTTATTCATGAAAACAACAACTCAATGGAAAAAATAATGCATCATAAAAGAATAATGATTATTAAATGCGTCCAAGTGTGACGCGAGGCAAGCCGTTCAAATCAAGTTCGCTGCGAATTTGACTAAAACCATGAGCTCTAAATATATCTGACACTTGTTCACTTTGCTGATAGCCATGTTCAATCAATAACCAGCCATTATCATTCAAATATGACTTACTTTTGGAAACAATTAAGCGAATATCATCAAGACCGTCTAGCCCTGAAGTCAAGGCACCAATGGGCTCAAAGCGCACATCACCTTGCAGTAAATATTGGTTGTTGTCTTCAATATAAGGTGGGTTTGTGACAATAAGATCAAATTGTCCTTGTTCAATGGCCGAAAACCAATCACTTTGAATAAAGTTAACGCGTTGAAGTTTGTGGTTAATGGCATTTTCTTGGGCTAAAGCAACAGCCTGAGCACTTTTATCTAAGCCGATAATTAACCAGTTAGGATTTTCACTGGATAACGCTAAGGCTATCGCCCCGCTGCCCGTGCCTAGATCTAACACACTGGCATTCTCAACCACATTCAGAGTTAAGGCAATTTCAACCAAGCGTTCTGTTTCAGGTCGTGGGATCAAGGTCGCTGCTGAGACTTTTAAACGTAAAGTCCAAAAATCTCTGTAGCCAATAATGTGTGCAACGGGATGGCCTAGGGATCGTTGTGCAATGTACTCTTGAAACTTTTTTACCTGTAATTCATCTAGCCACTTTTCAGGCCAAGTGTGCAGATAAACCTGCTCTCGCTGTAAACAGGCTGCCAATAACACTTTGCTGTCAATAGCAGCGGAATCATGTAGACCATCATCGCTCACACCATGTGCACTTAGCTGTTCCTTTGCCCAAGATAATGCTTGTTCAATGGTCAAAAAAAGATTTTCCAAGATAGCTTATTCGTCAGAAAGTGAAGACAACAAATCGGCTTGATGTTCTTGTCTGATAGGCTCTAACACTGCATTTAGTTCGCCCGCAATTACGTCGTCTAAACAATACAGGGTTAAATTAATCCGATGATCTGTGACGCGGCCCTGAGGGAAGTTATAAGTGCGAATACGCTCTGAACGATCACCACTGGCCACTAGATTTCGCCGTGTAGAGGTTTCTTCGGCTTGGCGTTTATCTTCTTCTAATTGAGTCAAACGAGACTGCAAAATAGCCATGGCTTTGGCACGGTTTTTGTGCTGTGAACGTTCGTCTTGACACTCTACTACTATGCCTGATGGATTATGGGTAATGCGGATAGCCGAGTCAGTTTTATTAACGTGTTGACCACCGGCACCAGAGGCTCTAAAGGTATCTATTTTTAAATCGGCTTTATTGATTTCAATGGCTTCAGATTCAGGTATTTCAGGCATCACTACTACGGTACAAGCTGACGTGTGAATACGCCCTTGTGATTCAGTATCAGGTACACGCTGCACACGATGTCCGCCTGACTCAAACTTCATAATGCCATAAGAACCATCACCGATAATATTGGCAATCACCACTTTATAACCACCATGATCGCCTTCGTTAGCTGTAACTAGTTCGACTTTCCAGCCTTGTTTTTCGGCATAACGACTGTACATACGGAATATGTCACCAGCAAAGATAGCGGCTTCGTCACCCCCTGCCCCAGCTCGTATTTCTACAAAACAATTGCTTTCATCGTTGGGATCTTTGGGCAGTAATAAGACTTGTAGTTCTTGTGTGAGTTCTTCGATTCTTTGTTTAGATGATTTATATTCTTCCTGCGCCATTTCGCGCATTTCGGCGTCATCTTCTTGCATCATTTCTTGTGCAGATTCAAAGTCTTGCTGAGCCTGCTGATATTCACGAAAACACTTCACTACACTTTCTAACTGTGAATATTCTTTGGTTAAGCCTCTGTATCTGTCTTGATCTGCTATGACTTCAGCTTCACCCAATAGGGCTTGCACTTCTTCGTAACGCTCATCCAATACTTCTAATTTTCGTTGAACCGATTCTTTCATTATATTCCCGTACGCGGACTAGGTTAGCCGCTAATTATCTGATTTTTTTAAAGCTAATGCATCTATTAGTATTGCTAGTTGTTGTGGATCTTGTTCACTAGCCGCATTTTTTAAAGCTTTGGTGGGTGCATGAATAAGACTATTGGTTAATTTATTAGCAAGTTCAATGACCACTTGTTCGGCTTCTTTGCCATCCGCTAATTGGTTTAGCGCTTTACTCACTAACATATCTCGTTGCAACGCACTTTGATCACGAAATCCTTTCAATACATCAATCGATGATTGGCTTTGTTGCCAACGCATAAATTGTTGTACTTGCTGTTCAACCATTTCATCCGCAAGTGCTGCTGCATCTTGTCGATTAGCTAAGTTTTTTTCTACTATTTGCTGTAAATCATCCACGGTGTAAAGATAGGCATCATCCAACTCTCCCACCTCTGGTTCGACATCACGAGGTACCGCTAAATCTACAAAAAACATAGGCTTATGCTTGCGCTCTTTTAAGGCACTTTGCACTAATCCTTTACCTAAAATGGGAAGTTGACTAGCGGTTGAACTGATAACGATATCAGCATCTTTTAAATGCTGAGGAATTTGCGCCAAGGTCAATACAGAAGCGTTCACTGGCCCAGCAATCATTTGTGCACGAGCTAAGGTACGATTTGCCACTGTTAGTGATTTAACATTCTGCTCGAAGAGATGTTTGGCCACAAGTTCAATAGTTTCGCCAGCGCCAATCAATAACACCCGACTTTTTTCCAACGATGAAAAGATGTGTTTAGCCAATTGCACCGATGCATAAGCGACAGACACCGCATTGGCACCAATATCTGTTTCACTGCGTACCCTTTTTGCCACTGAAAAAGTATGTTGAAACAGCCGTTCAAAGTCACCCTTGATCACGCCAGAGTTTTTAGCATCAGTAAAGGCTTGTTTCATTTGCCCTAAAATTTGTGGTTCACCTAACATCATTGAGTCTAATCCACAGGCTACACGCATGATGTGATTCGCTGCTTTCTGCTCGGTATAAAAATAACTATTTTCTTGTAATTCTGTACCTTGAACGCCATGAAAATTAGCTAACCAAATAGCAATATTATGGGTCTGTTTATTATCAAGCTGCGCATATACCTCGGTTCTATTACAAGTTGACAAAATCACAGACTCCGTTGCGCCCGTTTCTTGCCGCAAAGATGCCAGCGCCTGTACTATTGCATCGGGTGAAAACGCTATTTTTTCACGCAGTTCAATGGGGGCGGTTTTGTGATTAATACCAAAAACAATTAGGGTCATGGAGTGATTAGATAAACTACAATAAAGGTTAGGCCAACTAAGTGGCGGCATTGTACGCAAAAGGTAAAACTATTGAAAGCGATGTCACTTGTATGTTCCTATTGCCTCAATAAATTTCTTCCCATTAATGAGTGATGTTTACACTGTGTTAGTTAGCCGCCCCTGCATTAAACAAAATTTATCAGCTGTTACCCTTATTATTTTTTTGGCTGGTTGTGTTACTCCCCCAAAGCCAACAGTGAGTCTAAATTCAGCCGCACACCAATTGTCTTTAGCACAACAAGATCACTGGTTGATAAAGGGTAAACTTGGCTTTAAAAGCCCCGAAAAGAAACAAAGCGCCAACTTTAGATGGCAGCAAAAACAAGATCAATACCAGCTCAATATGACCTCTATTATCGGCACATCACTTTTAACCATGCAGGGCAATGACCACAGCGTCACCTTGATTGCCGATGATGAAACGTATCAAGACTCTGACTCTAGTCATCTAATTTGGCGGGTAACAGGTTGGCAAGTACCTGTAGAAAAATTGCGCTTTTGGGTAAAAGGCCAGCACCAGAACAACGATCAGGTGACAGTGAGTGAACAAGGCTGGGTCAGTCAACTGCAACCTATTTGCAATAATTGCGAAAACTGGTTAATTAATTACGACAATTATAAATTAGTAGATGATATTTGGTTGCCTCATAAAGTAGTGCTAAACAATCGCCTTAACAACAGTCAGTTGTTAATCAAGATCAATGAGTGGGACTTAGATGAATAAGCCCCCTTTAAATTGGTGGCCCAGTCCTGCCAAACTCAATCTATTTTTACACATTAATGGCCGTTACGAGAATGGCTACCATCAATTACAAAGTTTATTTCAAATCCTCGATTTTGGTGATGAGTTAGCCTTCTATATCAATTCCACTGATAAAATCACCTTAGCGGATCCCATTGCTGGGGTTGATGATAATGATAATTTGATTATTAAGGCGGCACGGCTATTAAAACAGAGTATGCCAGCTACCCAATCAAAAGCTCTGGGTTGTCATATCCATCTTAGAAAACGTTTACCCATGGGCGGAGGCATAGGCGGAGGTTCTTCGAATGCCGCAACCACCTTGTTAGTGCTAAATAAACTATGGGGTTGTCATTTACCTGAGGAAAAGTTAGCCACACTAGGACTAACCCTAGGTGCAGACGTACCTATTTTTATACACGGAAAAACAGCCTTTGCCGAGGGAGTAGGTGAAAAACTGCAGCAAGTGAGCCTGCCAACTAAAACTTATTTAGTCTTGTTTCCCGATAGCCATGTATCTACATCTGAGATTTTTTCCTTGCCAGACTTGCCTAGAAATACAGCAAAAATTAATTTTCTCGAATATAGTTTCGAAAACACTCACAATGATTGCCAAGAATTAGTTTGTGATCGCTATCCGAATGTTGCAAAAGCATTACACTGGTTGTTAGAATACGCGCCGTCGAGGATGACCGGCACCGGCGCATGTGTATTTGCAATATTTGAACACCGCAAAGAAGCGTTAGATGTTCAAGCGTTATTGCCAAAAGGCAGTAAAAGTTTTGTTGCAAATGGGGTGAATACATCCCTTTTACATGAACAGATCCAAACACAAATTTAATAGTTTAATTGGGGTATAGCCAAGTGGTAAGGCAACGGGTTTTGATCCCGTCACCGTTGGTTCGAGTCCAGCTACCCCAGCCATATTTAAGTAACACTTGTTGAGGTAACAGGTTTTGATCCGCGGCTATGTCGTTGGTTCGAGTCCAGCTACCCCAGCCATTTTCGAAAAAAATTGGCTTTTGTGATAGAAGGTTTTGATCCGCGACTATGTCGTTGCTTCGAGTCCAGCTATCCCAGCCATATTTAAGTAACACTTGTTGAGGTAACAGGTTTTGATCCGTGACTATGTCGTTGGTTCGAGTCCAGCTACCCCAGCCATATTTAAGTAACACTTGTTGAGGTAACAGGTTTTGATCCGCGGCTATGTCGTTGGTTCGAGTCCAGCTAGCCCAGCCATTTTAGTAAAGTACTTGTTGAGATAATTGGTTTTGATCCGCAACTATGTCGTTGATTCGAGTCAGATATTCCAGCCCATTTAATAAGCACTGAGGATATTACCGTGCCGGATATGAAGATTTTCTCTGGAAATGCAGTACCTGAATTAGCCCAGAAAGTCGCTGATAGACTTTATACCAAGCTAGGACATGCAAGTGTGGGGCGTTTTAGCGATGGGGAAATCAGTGTAGAAATTCACGAAAATGTACGTGGCTCAGATGTGTTTATTATTCAGTCTACATGTGCGCCAACTAATGACAATCTAATGGAATTGATTGTCATGATCGATGCCTTTCGTCGTGCATCAGCTGGTCGAATTACTGCAGTTATTCCTTATTTTGGTTATGCACGACAAGATAGGCGAGTACGCTCGGCTAGGGTACCTATTACCGCTAAAGTAGTAGCTGACTTTTTATCTAATGTGGGAGTAGATCGTGTTTTAACTATCGACTTACACGCCGAACAAATTCAAGGTTTCTTCGATGTACCAGTAGATAACGCTTTTGGTACGCCAATTTTGCTAGACGATATGCGTCAACGGGATTTTCATAACCCTGTGGTGGTATCTCCTGATATTGGCGGCGTAGTGCGTGCTCGTGCTTTAGCCAAATTAATGAACGACACAGACTTGGCCATTATCGATAAACGTCGCCCTAAAGCTAACGTTGCGCAGGTCATGCATATTATTGGTGATGTTCAGGACAGAGATTGCATCATAGTTGATGACATGATTGATACTGGCGGCACATTGGCAAAAGCAGCTGAAGCGCTCAAAGCGCATGGTGCCAGAAATGTCTATGCCTATGCCACACACGCTATATTTTCCGGTAATGCCGCCCAGAACTTACGTGATTCTGTCATTGACGAAATTATCGTCACCGACAGCATACCGCTTCGTGATGAAATGAAAGCTATTCCTAAAGTCAAACAACTGACCTTATCTAATATGCTTGCTGAAGCGATCCGAAGAGTCAGCAACGAAGAGTCTATCTCTGCGATGTTTGAATATTAGCACTGTCATGTAAAAGAATACTTAAGCGGCTCTCATTGGCCGCTTTTTTATTACTAAATTAAAGTACCACATTGTTTCCCGCTCGGTCTGGTGTTAATATTCGCCGCCCTTTTTTGGGGATGTTGTAGTTTTACTATGTATTAATAGAAAACTAACGATACTAACGTAAATTTTGGTCGCAAAAATTTACACACATTTACTATTATATTTTGGAGTTACCACATGTCTGATGGAATTTTCACACTAGACGCAGAAGTCCGTACTGATTTAGGGAAAGGTGCGAGCCGCCGCCTACGTCACGCCGGTAAAGTTCCTGCAGTCTTATACGGAGCGGGTAAAGAAGCCGTTTCTTTGACCCTTGACCACAACAAACTTTTTCAAGCTCAAGCCTTTGAAGCTTTCTACTCTCACGTTCTTACCCTTAACGTGGGTAAAAAGAAAATAGAAGTATTGGTTAAAGACATGCAACGTCATGCCTTTAAACCTATTGTTATGCATCTTGATTTCTTGCGTATTGACGCAAAAGTAGCCCTTCAAACAAATGTACCTTTACATTTTATCAATGAAGAAAAAGCCGATTCTATCAAGTTGAATGGTGGTCATGCTGAACATCACATGGTTGATGTTGAAGTCAGTTGTTTACCGGGCGACTTGCCTGAGTACATCGAAGTTGATTTGTTAAACATTGAACTAGATCAAACTATTCACTTAACTGATTTAGTTTTACCTAAAGGCGTCACTTTAGTAGACCTAAACAAAGGCGAAGACGATCATGATTTAGCTGTTGTTACAGTTAAACTATCTAAAGGCCCGAAAGTTGAAGAAGATGACGCTGGCGAAGATGACGCATCTGAAGAAGCAGCACCTGCGGAATAAGTTGCTTGACTGATAAACAATTAGCGCGCATTAGCCTAATTGTGGGCCTGGGTAATCCAGGCCCTGAATATCAGCATACTCGTCATAATGCTGGTGCATGGTTCGTAGAATCACTAGCAAAAATGTACAATTGCACCTTAAAACTAGAAAATAAATTTTATGGTTACACTGGTCGTATCGAGATTGGTGGACAAGACATTAGACTTCTCATTCCCACTACTTTTATGAATAAAAGTGGCCAAGCTGTAGCAGCTATGGCGAATTTTTATCGAGTTCCATTATCCGGTTTATTAGTCGCTTTTGACGAGTTGGATCTGCCTCCCGGTGTAGCAAAATTTAAAACCGGTGGTAGTTCAAGTCAAAATGGCATTCGGGATATTGTCAGTAGCATGGCCAATCAGAAGGATTTTCTGCGCTTGCGCATTGGTATCGGCCATCCTGGTGATAAAAGTCGAGTCACAGGTCATGTGTTAGGCAAAGCGCCACAAAAAGAACAACATCAAATTGAAGATGCAATTGATGAAGCAACTCGTTGCATTGAAATATTAATCAAAGACGATCTAAAGAAATCCATGAACCGCCTACATTCGTTCAAGGCAGAGTAACAGTTCATTCAACATATTAACTAAGACGCACTCCGTCAGTTTATTTATACAAAATTAAGAGGAAACACAAAATGGGTTTTAAATGCGGCATAGTCGGTTTACCAAACGTCGGCAAATCAACACTTTTTAACGCCTTAACCAAAGCCGGTATCGAAGCGGCCAACTTCCCATTTTGTACTATCGAGCCGAATACGGGCGTGGTGCCTGTGCCTGATTTACGTTTAGATAAATTGGCGGCAATAGTAAACCCTAAACGCACTATTCCCACTACTATGGAATTTGTGGATATTGCCGGTTTAGTAGAAGGTGCATCTAAAGGTGAAGGCTTAGGTAATAAGTTTTTAGC
>Ga0115567_10002152_pt1 | contig 19541 bp, 16 predicted proteins | sample COGITO_mtgs_1204_2_FD_88679 | JGI IMG/M metagenome (GOLD analysis project Ga0115567, IMG submission 88679) | Pelagic marine microbial communities from North Sea - COGITO_mtgs_120412 | ecosystem: Environmental > Aquatic > Marine > Epipelagic | place: Germany:Helgoland, sampling site Kabeltonne... | reverse complement strand
TTATAACGCCTTATATATTGCGGGAGGCATTACAGAAAACGCCACATTAAGAGATATTAAAGTTTATCGAAATAACAAGCTTATAAGTAAAGTTGATATTTACAAATATTTAACTGAGGGAGACGCTTCTGCTGATGTGGCCCTGGAAAATAATGATCTTATTTTGGTAAAACCCTATACTAATCGTGTTACTTTAAAGGGAGCTGTTAAAACAAAAGGGCGCTTTGAATTGCTTAAAAACGAAAGCCTACAAGACCTGTTAAATTACGCAAGTGGTTTTAATGAAGAGGCTTATACCAAAACCATAAAAGTAAAACGTGTGTCAGAGGGAGAACACATTGTGGCAGACATTAATAAAGATCAATTTGAAATATTCACCCCAAAATCTGGAGATGTTTTTCAGGTAGACAAAGTGTTAGACCGCTATAAGAACCGTGTGATTGTAAATGGAGCTGTTTACAGACCTGGTGTTTATGCAATAACACAAGGCTTAGGAGTAAAAGAGTTGTTGGCCAAGTGTGAAGGATTAAAGCAAGACGCTTTATTAACAACAGCAAACATTATTAGAACAAATAAAGACTTATCGACTAGCTATATAAGCTTTAATTTAGGATATGTTTTGTCAGGAAAAGATCAAGATATTTTGCTTCAAAAAGAAGATGTAGTTACTGTTTTGTCAAAAAACGAAATTAAACAAGATGATTATGTAGAGGTTGCAGGAGAAGTCAATCAACCAGGAGTCTACAACTATTCTAAAGGCATGAAGGTAAGCGATTTAATATTAAAAGCTAAAGGTTTTAGTAAAAGCGCATCAGAAACTAGAATTGAAATTTCTAGAAAATTAAAAAACAATAACACAGATAATTCTAAACTATCCCAAGTAATTGTGGTTGATTTGCCCAAAGAGTTTGATAATTTAGAAAACGAAAACAACATCACACTAAACCCTTTTGATCATATTACCGTGAGGGCTAATCCAAACTTTTATGAACAGGAATTTGTTTATGTTGACGGACAGGTTAATTTTCCGGGACTATATTCAATTAAATCAAAAAATGAAAGAGTTTCAGATTTATTAGAACGCGCAGGCGGTATAAATGAGTTCGCTTATACTAACGGAGCAACTCTGTTGCGAAAAACAGAATATTTTAAAAAAGAATCAAAATTTGACAAGCGGGTAACAACTCTATTGGCGCTTAAAGAGAATTTAACAACTGATAGAGGCTCATTGTCTGAATCTGATTCAGGGCTGTTAAAAAGAATAAACAGCGAATTAGAGAACTTAAATGTATTAAGTGTTGAAGAAAAAAAAGCTTTTAACAAATCAGCTAATATTGCCATTTCTCAAAAGAATGATTCATTACAGCCGTATTTACTACCAAAAGAAGAGTTGTTCAATATCACAGAATCAATTGCGATAAACTTATCAGAAATTATAAAAAACAAAAATTCTATTTCAGATTTACTTGTTCAGTCTGGCGACACTCTGTTTGTTCCTAAAAAATTAGAAACCGTTCGCTTGAGAGGCCAACTATTGAATACTACAACATTGAGACATCAAAAAAATAAATCGACAAAATATTATATAAATAACTCAGGCGGATTTAAATCTCGTGCAGATAAAAGCAAAACATATGTAGTTTACCCCAATGGACAAGCACGCGCAACAAAAAAGTTTTTGTTTTTTAACATTTACCCCAAAGTAGTTGCCGGCTCTGAGATTATAGTCCCCGAAAAATTAACAAAAAAATCTACAATAGGGGCTGGAACCCTAACAGGAATTGCAACAAGCGTCGCCACGTTGGTTTTAGCTATTACACAAATTAATTTATAACATCAAAACTTAAGCAATAGATAAAATAAACAATTAAAAATGCAACCAGAAAGTAATATGTCAAAAGAAGAAAAAATCTCCTTAAAAAATCTATTTCAGGGCCTCAAGGACTGGTTGGTGTTTGTAATGGGTTGTCGAAAAAAAATTCTGTATGGCTCATTGATAACTATATCGCTACTCCTTTCTTATAATTATTTAAAATCACCAGTATATTATGCTAACACATCTTTTGTGTTAGAAAATGACACTTCAGCCAGCCTAGGTAGCTTATCTTCGTTAGCGTCTATATCGGGGATTAACACTTCAAGCCTCATGAGCGCCAGTAATTTATTTCAAATTGATAATATACAAGAGCTCTACAAGTCAAACAATATGTTAAGACAAACTTTATTAGAGAAGGCAAACATAAATCAAAAACCTCAAATGCTGGTTGATTACTTCGCTAAAACACAGAGCCTAGAAAAAAAATGGGCCAAAGAAAATGTTCAGTTAAAAGATTTTTATAAAAACAATACGCTTTACAGTAGAGCACAAGATAGCGTTTTAAAAGAAGCTATCAAATTGATAAAAAAAGACTTTTTAATTGTGGGAAAGCCAAATAGAAACACCTCTATTTTAAATGTAGGCTTCAAACACAAAGACGAGGTTTTTGCCAAAATTTTTAATGAAGTTTTGGTTAATAAAGTCAACAGCTTTTATTACAAAACACAAACTAAGAAAACAACCTTCAATTTAAATGTATTACAAGTTCAAACAGACAGTGTTAAACGCCTTTTAGACATGTCTTTTTTAGCGCTTGCGGAAATAGACCAAAATATTCCAAACATAAACCCTTTGGCAAAAACAGCAAAAGTCCCTTATCAAAAAGCGATGGCCAATCTTCAGGCCAACCAAGCTATTTATTTGGAAGTTGTAAAACAATTAGAATTGGCAAAAGTGGCTCACAGAAATAAAACACCTCTTATTCAAATTATTGACAAACCTTCTTTTCCTTTAGAAAATAACCGATGGAAGTTTTTAAACACACTTGCTTTTGGGCTATTTGGTGGCGGCAGCCTAACAGTGTTGTTACTGTCGTTACAACGAATTATAAGACAAGCACTGGAAGAACAATAACGAAGATTTAAAAATAAAAATGATATAAATCTTAAGATATCACTAAAATAAAATACTATTGTTTAAAGGAGTTTTTATTAAAAATTTTTTCAATTTAATTATTAATCAAGGTATTAATATCCTTGTCGCTTTATTAGCTACACGTGTTTTGTTTAGCACACTCGGCGAAGCTCAATATGGGCTTGTTAATTTAGCTCTTTCAGTTGTTTTATTGTCAAGCGTAACTGTTCGTTACGGCTATCACCTTAATGGCCCTAAACGCATCGCTTTATTTAGAGATGAGCTTGTAAAAAAACAAGCCTTAATCAATGAGATTATAACAACCAGAATAATTATAGCTGTTGGCATGGCAATAATTTTGTTTTGTATGACTTATTTTTTTGGCTTTTTTAAATCTTATGCAACTTTTTTATACTACTCATTAGTACTGTTGTTTGGCCAAGCCTTATTTCCTATGTTTTATTTTCAAGGAAACGATAAAATTTCGGGAGTTACTTTAGTAAATACTTTTGCAAAAGGGGCATATTTATTATTAATTATATTATTTATAAAAACCCCAAAAGACGGGGTTTATGTCAATTTTTTGCTCGGAGTTACGTCCATTTTGGTTTACATTGTTTTCTGGACTAGTATTTATAAAAAAGAAAAAATAAAATGGGTTTGGTCACGCGTTAATAATATAAAAAAGAGACTTGTTGAAAATTTTCATTTTTTCATCTCTTCGATAGCTGGTCACGTTTCTATTCACGGAGGCCTGATTATTTTAGCAAATTTTGTCAACAACACTGTTCTAGGAGAGTTTGCTTTGGCTGAAAAAATAGCCCTTTTAATGCGCATGGCTCCTGTTTTTTTTACTCAAGCAATTTTGCAAAAAGCAACTATTCTCTTTGAAAAAGACAAGACACAATTTAACAGTTACTTAAATAAAATTTTTATAATAGGACTGTTAATTACTTTTGGAATGGGATTGATAGCAATAATTTTGTCAAAATGGATAATATTTTTATTAGCAGGATCTCATGTTATATATAGTGAGACAATTTTAAAAATTTTAGCTTTTACCCCCTTTCTAAGTATGTTAAATTTTAAGAATATGATTAAAATTTTAGTTGAAGAAAAAAAACAGTTGCTTACTAAAGCCACCTGGATAACAGCTATTGTTATGTTAATTTTAGCAACAATTGGAAGCTATTATTATGGCGGTTATGGACTTTCTGTCGCACTTGTTCTTACAGAAATTCTGAGTTTTATTGTATATTCAATACTGCTGGTAAAAAACAAACATGAAAGACCATAAAATAGCCATTATCATTATTAATTGGAACACTTATCAGTTGACCTTTAATTGTCTTAAAAGCTTAGAGGCATGTATTTATAAAAATAAAACAATTTTTTTCGTAGACAATGGCTCAAAAGACGGTTCGGGTGACAAAATAGCTCTAGAATTTCCTGAAATTAATTATATAAAAAACCCAAAAAATGAAGGCTTTACAGGAGCCAATAATAAAGCTTTAAAGATTATATTAAAACAAAATTTTGACTACGCTTTATTGCTTAATAACGATACACAAGTAAATCCAAATTTTTTATGCCATCTAGAGGCAAGAATGAATTCTGATAAAAACTTAGCGGCAACACAGCCACTTATATTAGATTTGCAAAACAAAAATACAATCTGGAATGCTGGTGGCTCGCTTAACACTTTTTTTTGTTTTTTTAAAACGAAATATAATAGAGCAACCTACAAACCAAAACTTAAAATAGATACATCTACACAATGGATTAGCGGCTGTTGTGTCTTGGTTAACATAGAGGTTATTAAAAAGGTCGGCCTGCTCGACAATCGATTTTTTGCCTATTTTGAAGATGCAGATTGGTCGATTAGAATGACAAATCTAGGATATAAATTGGGCGTGGTCCCTGAGAGCATTATTTACCACCTTAAATCTGGAAGCACAAAGAAAAATAACACTTTTAATGAAGGACATTTGTCTCCTTATGCTCATTATTTAAATGTGCGAAATCACATTTATTTAATCAAAAAACACTCTTTTTTTAATAGTTTAGGGTCTTGGACATATCAAATTCTTAAAATAACATCATATTCTATTTATTTTATTTTAAGAGGTAGATTTGAAAAACTTAATATGGTTTGGCGAGGTCTATTGGACGGAATAAAATTTAAAAAGATAAAACACACAATTTGATTACAGTTGCAACAATATTATTGATTTTATATATTGGACTAATTGGTTTTGTATTAAAAAAAACCTTTGAGGGGGACGCCTATTATCTTCTATTATATCTCATATTTACCCTCCCCTTTTACGCGACTTTTCAACTTATTGTTTTTAAAGCTTTCGATTTGTCTTTTCTTGTCAATCTCCTTAAAATTAGCAAAGATTTTGTTTTTTTTACAGGTTTTTTTGTTTTTATTTTTGGCAAAAAAGAATCGTTTATTGAACAGAAGTGGCAACTTACTTTATTAGATAAGCTATTTATGGGGTTTATGACCCTTATTCTTATCTACACGATTATCCCCTATGGAGAAGCTTCTTTCTTGTCAAAAATAATTTATGCAAAAAACACATTTTTAACAGGTATCGTTTATTTTTTAGGCCGTCAAACTAATATTGACAAACAAAGGTGGAGGTTTATTGCAAAAGCCCTAATTTGTTTAGCAGTGGTTTCTTTTTTATTTGCGTTATCTGAAAAAATATTTGGAGTGCACTTACAAAGTCTTCTGGACTATGGCAGATTTAATTTAGCAATAAATGACATTTCGCCAACGGGTAATTATGGTCTGAGCTGGACTTTTGAAAGGCAGGGTGGATTTCCACGCTATGCAGCTTTCTTTGCTAATCCCTTAGAGTTTGCAGCTTCATTATTATTGTTTTTATCACTTGGGCTTCATTATTTAATACACTCAAAATACAATAACAATCGACTGGCTTATTTATCCTTGTTGGTGTTGGTAACATTGTCTTTCTTTTTTTCTTATTCAAGAGGAGCAATGATTGCAAGTCTAATCATAGTGTTTTTTAGTTTGTTTTTAGAAAAAAAATATCAGCTATTACGAATCGTTTTAACCTTGATTACGATTCTAGTAATTTATATTTCTTTCTTTTCTAGCAAAGAATTACAATACTTTATACTAGACACTTTGAATTTTCAAAATACATCAAGCTTAGGACACCTTATCGAATGGATTGAAGGAGTAAATTCTATGATTCAGAATCCAATGGGTATTGGTATAGCCATGAGTGGGAATGCCAATGGGGTTGATCAAGCTATAAAAATTGGCGGCGAAAACCAGTTTTTAATTTACGGGGTTCAAATGGGATTTCTAGGACTTCTAATATATATTTCAATTTTGTTCAAAGCGATAAAGAATGGCCTAAAGGTATTTGAGCTTTCAAAAAAACAACATATAAGGTCCATTTCTTTTGTGGCTGCCCTCACAAAAATAGGCTTACTCATACCTTTGTTTACGGCCAATGCAGAACTTTATCTTTTCGTTGCTTTTATTTCTTGGTTTTTAATTGGATTTATTGAATCGTATTATTTAAAAAATATTTTAAACAGAAACATCCAATGAGTATCTTTACTCTATTCGTTTAATTAAAATAAAGAGAATATTTTGGCCCAAAAAATTAAAGTTTTTATAGATACTTTTTATTATCAGGCCGCACTGTCTGGAATAAGAACCTATATTTACGAACTAGTTTTAGGGGCTAAAAATTCAAAAAACAAAAACATTGAATATGTTTTTTCACACGATATTGATCAATGGGGTCAAAATCACATGTTTTTAAATCCAAAAAACAGGCTATTGAGAATATATTTTCATGCCTATTATTTTTTTTGGAAACAAGCTATATTGCCATTTAGAATATTAAAGCACAAACCAGATGTGCTGATTTGTCCTGATTTTGTAGTACCTCTATGGAATTTAAAAACACTTAAGCTCTGTGTTGTTCACGACACATTATTTTGGGATTATCCTAAAAATTACAACGCTTTATGGCGTAAATATTATATTAAACTTATAAAAATAGGGCTGCGAGGAAAGTCATCAGTAATAACTACCAGCAAACACGCTAAAAGTAAATTAGAAAGAACTTTTTCAAAGCAGAAACCTTTAATTACGGCTATATTTCAAAGTTTTTTAAGCTCAAAAACATATGATGACAGCATTCTAAAAACTTTTAATTTACATGATAGTGATTTTTTATTACACGTAGGGTCTTTTGACAAGCGAAAAGATTTAATCACACTTGTCAAAGCTTTTAAATTTTTAAAAGAAGATAAAACAAATAAACATTTAAAATTAGTACTTGCAGGCAGAAAAATCCTTAACGGCAATGCAGAAGTGTTAAACGAATTGAAGACATACATTTTGACAAACAATTTATCAAAAAATGTTTTGATGACAGACTACTTGTCAAGAGCAGAAATAAGATCCTTGTATAAAAAGGCCTTGATATATGTCTTTCCCTCTGTTGAAGAAGGCTTTGGTATTCCTATTTTGGAATCTTTCGCCATGAAAACTCCAGTTGTAACTTCTAATGCGGGTGCAATGGTAGAAGTTGCAGGGGGTGCAGCTGAACATTTTAATGCAGGAGATTATATAGAATTATTTAAAACTCTTACGAAATTAATAACCTCAAAACCTAAAAGAACTTATTTGATTGAAAAGGGATCAGAAAGGTTGAAAGCTTTTTCAAGAGAAAAATTTATTAATGATTACGAATATTTTATTTTAAAAAGCGTTAAAATTAAATGAAACAATCAGCTAAAAGAATACTTTTATTACACAGCTCTAATGACATGTATGGCGCCAGTAGAATTGTTTTACAAGTAATAGATATTTTAATTAAAGCTAAATATGAAGTACATGTTCTTTTACCTTACAAAGGAGCTCTAGACAAGGTAATTACAGACAAAGGAGCCTCATGTAGCACATATAATTTAGGGGTTTTTAGAAAAAAATACTTAAACTTAAAGGGTCTATGTAATCGTTTTTTAAAAATTAAAAAGGCCACAAATTATATCTCAAACTATATTGATAAATATAACATTGAATTGTTGTACACCAGCACATCGGTAATTATTTCTGGAGGATTAGCTGCCAAAAAAAAGGGGATTATTTCTATGTCTCATATTCACGAAATACCAACTGGCAATAAACTTTACGAAATATTTATTGGCTTATTTGTGCGATATTTTTCAACAAAAGTTATTGCGGTTTCTAGTAGTGTTGAAAAACACTGGCAACCATACCTTAAAAAAACCCAACTTGAAAAAGTTTATAATGGTATTGTTTTTCCGATTACAGATGCCCCCGAAAACATAAAAAGGAAAATTAGCTCAACCGTAACCGTTACGTCAATAGCAAGATTGATCCCCTATAAAGGTCATAAATACTTTATTGAAGTGGCAAAAGAGCTGTTTAAACTTAATAATCAGTATCAATTTTTAATTGTTGGAGACATATTTCCAGGTTATGAGTCTTATGAGCAAGAATTAAAAACACTAGTTATTAAAAATGATTTACACCAAAACATACATTTTTTAGGATACAGAACAGATGTTGAGGCGATTTTGGCTGAATCCGATTTGTTTTTTCACCCTTCAATAGCGCCAGATCCGCTACCTACAGTGCTGTTTGAAGCGATTAAAATGAAAGTGCCTTTAGCGGCTACTGACCTAGGAGGAGCTGTAGAAATTTTAGACAATGGTAATTGTGGTTTGTTGGTGCCACATAGTAATCCAAAAAAAGCTGCAGATATGATAAATAATTATTACAAAGACGATAAATTGAAAACATCAAATACTAAAAAAGCGATTGAGCATACCAACAAACATTTTTCGCCTTCACAGTTCAACAAAAACATATTAAATCTTCTTAAAACTACTATTTCAACTAAATGATTCAATCAAGCGACAACACAACCCCTTTAAAAATAGCCATTATCGGCTCAAGAGGTTATCCGTATGTTTATAGTGGTTATGAAACTTTAATTAAAGAATTAAGTGAGCGCTTGGTTGAAAGAGACTGCGAAGTAACTGTTTATTGCCATCGCAATTTGTTTAAAGAAAAACCAGTTCTTGTAAACGGCATAAAATTAGTGTATGTGCCAACTATCGAAACAAAATCATTAAGTCAATTGATACATTCTTTTTTATCTATCTGTCATGCAGTTGTATCTGACGCAGATGTTATTTTTGCTGTAAATGCAGCCAATGGCCCTTTTGGTTTAATATCAAAAATATTTAGAAAACCAACGGCTATAAACGTGGACGGTTTAGAATGGCTGCGCCCCAAGTGGAAAGGCTTAGGCGCTAAATATTTTAAAATAGCAGCCCATTTGTCAACAATTTTATTTGATCAAATTATAAATGATTCCGAGGAGATGCGTAAGATATACCTGAATACATTTAAAAAAGAATCAGTAGTAATTGCTTACGGCGCCACAATAAAAAAATCAGATGACCTTTCTTTGATTCAACAATGGCCTATTAACTCAAAAGAATATTATTTAGTTGTCGGGCGTATGATTCCAGATAATAACGCCGATGTTATTGTAAAAGGTTTTCTGGCTTCAAATTCAACAAAAAAAATGGTTGTTGTGGGTGATGTCTTTTATAAAGACAAATACGCTGATGAGCTAAAAGCGATAAAAGATGAGAGACTTATTTTTACAGGTTATGTTAATGACCCTGAAGTTTTAGCTTCTTTATATACTCATTGCTATGTGTATGTTCACGGCCATGAGTTTGGGGGGACTAATCCAACGATGATTAAAGCCATGGCCTATGGCTGTGCTATTTTGGCTTTAAATACTGTTTTTAACGAAGAAATGTTAAATAACGATTTATATGGAATTTATTTTGAGAAAAATCAGGATGCTGTTTGTCAACAAATCAATTATGCAGACCAACATCCTAAGCAAATTAAAAAATTAAGCGAGAAATCACATCTGGCTATTACAGATAAATACAATTGGGACTGTATAACAGATCAATATTTAGAGGTTTTTAGACGTCTTGCTAAAAAATAAAAAAATTGCTTTTTTAGGGATATACTTTATTTAACTCATGTTTTTTTTTGGAATTAAAGTGATAGGTAAGATTGAAATTTACGTGAAGGTTGTTAACATCTGTACCAGCGTGATAATAGGGCTCGGTAAAATCTTCTAATTCCCATTGATAATTCAAACTTCTTGAATAAACCACATTAATATGTCCCCAATAATTTTTTATTTTTTTCTGGAAACTAAAGTGAACATTAAAATCTTTCCAATAACGCCTAAAATCTTGGGCCTCTTCAAAAGCGCCAATAAAAAAATCATTGTCTTGGTCTATAACCTCAAAAGCAACACCATACTTGTCTAACTTATCTATCATAGAAAGTTCAAAATATTGAGAATTACTTCCTGGGCCTATTCCAGCACCCAGCACTTCACCATTATTAGTGTAGCCGTGTCTAACCGAACTATGCAAATACCAGCTACCTGCATTTCTTAATAAGCGAGAGGAGGTTTGTTGCATCATCGTTCTTTCATATGAAACCTTATATATTTTACTAGCTTGGTTTTTTTTAAAAACTTTGTTAAACCCAACTGTGTAAGCTCTTGCGTGATCAGAATCTAACATTAAATCTCTTAAATTGTATTTGGCGTCATTATAATTTAATTCACCATAAATTTCGGCTTTAGCATCTTGCCACACCCATCTTCCAAAAATTCCCGCAGCCTGATCTCTTTCTAGCTCAAGTGAACCATCAAACAAACCATACTTATCATTTTTTCTAAAAAGACCATCAAAGACGGGAAAATAATCTCGATTTTTTGTTGCAAATTCACCATACGTTTGTATCCATCTGATAACCCCAAGCGACAGACCGTCAACCCATTTAGGGGAATACGATAAAGTTAAACCTTGGTAAAAACGCCAATCATCTTTTTTTGGGTTATAATAGTTAGAAATTCCAACTGTTTGACCAGGTACAGGAGGCCTGAACCCAGAACCCTCTAAACGTCCTGTTACAACTTGCCATTCAAAATTCCCAATAAAGGTCTTTAAAGGCCTTGTTGTATTAAAAGTAATATGATTAAACCCTTGAGCTTGGTTACTCATCATGATGCTGTTTCTTATAGAGGGCCCCCACCAAATATTTTCAGATGATAATCCTAATGAAAGACCGCTATAATTTAATCTTATGCTAGATTGCCCAAACAAAGATTTTTTGTAAGCGTTTTCTCCAAATCGTTCCGGCATGTCGATGTAATTCCAAAGGCTATACCTTCTGCTCCAAATTGACCCATAATGACTATCAGGAAACCCTTCAAAATTTCTATTTTCAGCATAAACGCTTTCGGGCTTAAATTGTATAGACAATGGACCTAATTCCGCATGAAAACCAAAACTAATAAGCTGTTGATAACCTCTGTTTGGAATCATACTTCCATTATTTCTGCTGTAAGGGTGATGACTACTGTATTCCATTAAAAAATTAACAGGTAAGATTTTTAATGTGCCATGCTTTCCAAAAAAAGTTTTTAATGTAGCCCCATATTCATTGCCGCCAATAAGACTTGAATCTATTTTGACACCTATTTTTCCCGTGTGAATTGGTAATGATGTAAACGAAACGGAAGGGTCAAATTCACCAAGCAATTGAGCTGTTCTAAGGTTTTGTTGAACGAACCTCTCGTTGAGATTAATTGTTTGAGATTGTTTCTCTTGAAAAAAACAAAAGCATAATACTAAGGACAATATGATTCGCATAAAATATTTTTTCATTCAAATGTGATAATACGCACTTTTAAATTATCAAGAGACCAACTCTCATCACATCTTTTGTCATTATCAACGGCATTAGGTTGGTAAAGTTGGTCATAGAAGCGTATGAGTAAAGCATTGCCTGAATGTTCAAAACCTTTTTCAATTGTATATAGTGTAGTACCATCAAAATCAGACTCCAGGCTACACAAACCAGGTAGTAATCGAGATGATCCCTCGCGAGGGAGGTTTTCAGCTGGAAAAACACCAGGATAAGATTGTTTTAAACACAACACTGAGTTACAAACACTATTAGAAAAAGAAGTTTCCCAAACACTATTAGGAATACCCGAATCAGTATCAGAATTTAATTCAAGAAACCAAGCATCAGGCTGATCAGGATTAATATTGTTAAAATTGCCATCCCAACTATCATGAATATATAAATCAAATGATATATAAATAAAATCGTGAGGGCCAATATTATTTAGGTTGAGTGTAAAACCATCATTATTATAATTTCCCAGTACAGTAGTGTTGTTATACGTCATCAATTGAGCGCCACTAATTGCATCTAAATCACCGCTTTCAAAATCATTATTGTAAAAAAGTTCGTTGCGTTGAAGCTGGTCAGATTTACTACAAGAAAACACAGCTGCAAAAGCCACCAAAAATATTTTTTTAGGAATATGAGTTAAATTCATATAGTTAATGATGTTAACACGTAAAAGTAGCTAAAATTAATTAATATACTTTCAGTATGAAAATATAAATGTTTAGTTTAGCCGAATATTTTACAATCCAAACAATATAATTATAGAAATTGAAAAATAAAACAAAAACACCCCCCCTCAAAAAGATTTTTAATGCTGTTTTAAAACGAGTGTTTGACATTTTATTTTCTGGCTTTATTCTTGTCTTTTTCCTTTCTTGGATGTATCCGCTATTTTCTTTTATCATAAAGCTTCAAAGTCGTGGGCCAGTCATTTACAAACAAATAAGAGAAGGTAAAGACGGTGTTCACTTCCCATGTTTTAAATTTAGAACAATGCATTTAAATGAAGAATCTGACTATTCTTGGACAAAAGTAAACGATCCTAGAGTTACAAAGTTTGGTGTGTTTTTAAGGAGAACTTCATTAGATGAATTCCCTCAATTTTTAAATGTTTTCTTAGGACAAATGTCTATTGTAGGGCCAAGGCCACACCCAATAAAATTAAATGATTTATACCGAGATCGTGTAGAAAAATTCTATTTAAGACATGAGACCAGGCCAGGCGTAACAGGACTCTCTCAAATGAAAGGCTATAGGGGCAGTATTACACAATATCATCAAATAAATTCACGAGTAAAATTGGATCGATTTTACATAAAAAAATGGACATTTTTATTTGATCTCAAAATTATAGCATTAACAATTCCTGCCACTATACATTGGGGGCTTTCAAGTAAATAGTGATTTATTGTTTTAATCATACTTGAACTCCAAAAAAAACCATATTAAATTTATCTTTTTTGTATATTGATTTTTTCTTTGATCTTATTTGGTTAAAAGAAATTTTTTATAATAATATTATTACAAATGATTCTTTATAAACAATGTCCTTATTGTAATTCACCAGAACTAACAGGTTGGTCAATTGACTGCTCTAGACAAGGCCCCCATATTTCTAGAGTAAAATGTAAAAAATGTGATTTAATTTTTGCTAACCCAATGGCCGATAATAACGAATTGTCTAAATACTATTCTAGTTATTCAGATACTAAGAAGTATGAAGGCTATGACTTAAAATCAATAGCAAAAAAAAATATTAAGAGGATTGATAAACTATCAAAAAAACAAATTTTTAAGGAGGCAAAATATATTTCTCATTTTAATGATAATGACAAATTCTTAGATATAGGTGCTGGATTAGGTTTAGGATTAGCATATGCACGTAAATTGGGCTTTAAGCTTTACGCTACAGAATTTGACCAAAGCGCAATAGATTTTTTAAATACTAATTTTAATGCTGATTGTTTTTTTGGGGATTTAAAAAAAGCAAAATACCCTGATAACTTTTTTGATTTAATTCATGTTTCTCATGTAATTGAACATGTAACAGATTTAGATGAATTTATAATAGAAATTAAGAGAATTTTAAAGAAAGATGGATTTGTTTGTATTGGCACTCCAGATTCATCAAGTTTTCTTTACACATTATATAATAGACTAATGTTTTTAAGCTTTAAAGTTCCTAAAATAATTGATGGCATAGAGCATACTTTTATTTTTTCAAATAAGCTTCTTTCAAATTTTGCACATAAATATAATTTCAAAATAGTTGAGCATTATTCTGTAGGAATGGGCGAGACACTCTCAAATTTATTTGGTTATAAAATCAGTTTTTTTAAAAAAATAAAAAGATTTATTCAGAATTTTTTCAAAATAAACCAGTGGATAGTCTTAAAAAAATAAATTAAATAATCACATATTAAACACTTGAAAATATTTGAGACCACAATCCAGATTGTAATAATTGCCAAAACACAAGGAACACTTGGTTTTTTAATTAAGCCGTTCTAAACTCATAAATAGTTTAAACCAACATTTGTTATATTTGAATAGTTAATCAACTTAGTTATGAAAAAACTACTAGTATTCTCAGCTTTGCTCATCCTAGCATGTTCAGCTGATTATGAAATTGTTTGTGTTGATGAGCAGAATTTATTTACATTTCCAGCTACTAACATAACCAGAACATCAGCTACATTAAACGGCGCTATAGTGATTACCCCACTTAACTGTGATACGCCAAGCCCCACTAGTCAAGGGTTTGTTTATTCAACATCACCTGACCCCACCTTTGATGATTTTATTGTTAACTCAAATATAGGCTCTGTAAATTTAACAATTGAAAACCTTGAGCCAAATACAGCTTACTATTTTAGAACGTTTATTATTACTAATGCAGCTAATATTTTTGATAAAAACGAAGAAGTAAAAAGGTTTATGACTCACGCGGATGACGAGCCTATAAATTGTGATGTAGTTTATCTGCGCGAAAATGGAACAACCATAAAGGCATGTGAGTCTGCCAATATAGGAGATGTGGGAACTATTGACGGAATAGAATATACAGTTGTAAACGAGCTCAGCCTTAGACAGATGATTGAAAATAATGTAGACATTTCATCTGTATGCACCTCTATGGTTACCTCTATGGAGGATCTTTTTTTTCAAAACTCTTTGTTTAGCCAGGACATTTCCAGTTGGGACGTTAGCAACGTGACAAATATGTCAAGGATGTTTGAAGAGTCAACTTTTAATCAAGACATTTCAAACTGGGATGTGAGAAATTTAACTAATGCCTATGCGATGTTTAAAGATAATTCAGTCTTTAATCAGCCTCTAGAAAATTGGAATGTTGGAAATGTGAGTAAAATGGGAAGAATGTTTGAAGGTAATTCGGCATTTAATCAGCCCATAAATAATTGGAATACAAGCAATGTCGCTGAGATGTGGTATATGTTTTTAAATGCTTCAAACTTTAATCAAAACACAGAAGATTGGGATGTAGGTAATGTTTTAGAATGCAACAGTTTCAGCTCTAATACACCTCAATGGACACTACCTCAACCTAACTTTACAAACTGTACGCCATTTTAATTAAACAATCTGTAAATAATAACACTTTTGTGACATATATTTACAGATAAGAAACCAAGAAAAATAATTTTTTTTAGAAATAAATTAGATCAAAACTTTATACATCAACTACAAATGGTTTTAAGCCAATTAAAAAAAATAAAAAGAAAAATAAAACTCATTTTAATTAATTTTGAATACAAAGGCCTATCTACAGAACAAATTTTTAGCAAAATTTATAAGGATGGATCATGGGACAAAAAAGCATTAAATTTTAATTCAGGACCAGGCTCTCACAATGAAAAACTGGTACTACCATATGTAAAATTTGTAAATTCATTTTTAATTGATAAAAAATTAAAATCAATAATTGATTTGGGGTGTGGAGATTTTAATGTGGGCAAAAACATTTATAAACATGTCCACAAATACTATGCATTTGATATTGTACCAGATTTAATCAAAACAAATAAAAAAAAGTTTAATGATAAAAAAATTATTTTTGAGAGTAAAAACTTTATTGATGACACACTACCAAAAGCTGACGGCGTGATTATTCGTCAAGTTTTACAACATCTTGACAATAAATCAATTACAAAAATTTTAAACAAAATTAAATCTTATAAATATGCTATAATTACAGAGCATATTCCAAAAAACATCTTTACTCCAAATATTGACAAAAATATTGGGTTGACCACGAGATTAGAATTTAACAGCGGGATAAACGTTGAAATCGAACCTTTTAATCTTAATTTTATATCAAAAAAAGAAATTATACTTGAGGACAAGGAATTAGGAGGGGTTCATAAAACAGTAATTTATACATTAAATTAATAATCAAAAAAATTGACATAAGCTCTCAACCCAAAGCTGTTTACTTTAAAAAATACCTGAGATGAAGTACACTCATCAAAGTAAAAAGGCTAGTAATTAACTATATTTGATTCACTAAAAAACCATTTTGAAAAAGCTCCTGACTATTTTATTGTTTATTCCATTGGTCTTTTTTGGACAAAATAAAAAAAACGACACTTTATATAAAACACAAAACCTTAAGTTCAATTACAAATCAGCAATAATCCCAAGTGTTTTTATCGGATACGGAATAATAGGGATTGATAATGATGCGTTAAAACGAATTAACTACAACATACAAGAAGAGTTAAAAGGACAAAGAGATAATAATTTAAAAATAGATGACGTTTCTCAATTTGTTCCTTCTTTATCCGTATATGGTTTGAATGCGCTTGGGATTAAAGGAAAAAATGATTTTAAGGACAGGACAATCATTTTGGGAACAGCATCCTTGATTATGGGGTCAACTGTTACAGCAATGAAAAAGTTAACCGCAATCGAACGACCAGACGGCTCGAACAAACTTTCATTTCCATCAGGCAGTACAGCAATTTCTTTTATGGGAGCAGAGTTTTTATATCAAGAATATAAAGACGTATCAATTTGGTATGGAATTTCCGGGTATTTAGTTGCTACTGGAACAGGTTTTTTAAGACTGCAGAACAATAAACATTGGTTTTCAGATGTTGTTACTGGTGCTGGAATTGGAATAGTAAGTACTAAAATTGCTTATTGGATTCATCCGTTTGTTAAAAGAAATTTATTTAAAGATAAAGAAGAGGTTAGCGGAATAGTTATGCCTTTTTATACTGGAAAAGAATACGGATTAGGCTTGTCAATGTCGTTCTAAGCTGTAAATTATATGAATCACAGTATGCAACCTACTAAAACATAATCTTGCAAAAAAGAATGACTAGTGCTTCATTGCACTAGCCATCTCAATATTTGATAAGTTGTTTCTAGTTTATTTTATAGAAACTGAAACAATTGTGTTTCCCCACCCCATCTTTAATGTCATATCTTTATCAAACATCATTGAAAATGCCTCAATATTTTTCTCAGCTTTAGAGACTTTTCCAGAAACACGAGCAACATCTTGATCTTCATTATAATAATATGAACCCCAAAGATTTTTTGCTTTGTTAATTATTACAGTCCAATCTCCATCTTTAGAAGGTATTGTAAATAGAGAATAAACTCCCGCTTTTAATTCTTTTCCTCCAAACACAACATCTTTATAAAATGTGATTTCGGCCGCTTCATTCGCTCCAGTTCTCCAAACCTTTTCAGGCGGCGCTAATTTTATAAGATCTCTCCCTTTTAGTTGAGGGCGGCTATAAATTACTTTTACTATTTTATCTGATATTTTGTAACTGCTAGGAAATGCTGTCATATCCATTGGACTTTTGTCTAAACTCTTAAAGTTTTGCGCGGTAATTTCTAGCGAACTAATTAATGTGAACACAAAAACAGCGATAGTTAAAATTGAATTTTTCATATGTATAAGGTTTTTAATTGTAATTTATTCTGTCGGTCAAATATATAAATTTTATAAATAACACGCTTGAAGATGCTTTATAAATAGAACAAAAAATAACATCAAAAAAGCTATATAAACTCAATTATTGATATTACTTTTGCGGCCGATTTATTTTTAATTAAATTATACAATGAAAAATCAAGAAAACGGAAATGCTCAATTAAACTCAGTTAGAAATGAATTTAACGACAGGGTTGTAACTAAATCATTTCTAGGAAGAGCAAAAAGAGTTACCTGGACGGGCGTAAGAAGGTTTAGAAGTATCTAAATCTTAAAGCCTGTTAGTTTAATATCAAACAATGTAAGTTTGATTCATATTTAAAAGCCCTGAAAACACAGCTATGCTAGAACATTATTTTGACCGCCCCCATTGTTGGCAAAATCATTTAAAAATGATCGATTCCTCAATAACAAACCAACAGTTTATTGAGGACTGTGAGACTTGTTGCAATCCATTAGAATTTACAGTAATTGTAAATGACAATTCAATTGAATCTTTCAGGGCCACTTCAATTGAGCAATAGAGAAATCGCCTAAACAACTAGCTTCTAGGCCTTTGTAATTCTTTTTCTCTTGATCCAAGTTATTTAAATAGCCGACATCGCTTTGTCTATTAAAAAACAATAAATAGGCATTCTAATATTAGTTTTTTTTGTATTTTCAAGTATTCAAAACTAACATTATGACTAATATTCTAAAGATTTGCCTTTTTTTAGGGCTAACATTCGTTAATTCTTTTTCTCAAAATATATCAATTACTGTAGATTCAAATTCAATTGATGAATCAGCTTCTTCAGTTATGACACTAACGACAGACGCAGTAAGCGAGTCTGATATAAGACTTCCTTTAACTATTTCTGGCACAGCCACAGAAGTTAATGACTATACAACCAATTTTGCCTCAAAAGGAGAGGAAACATCCGTAGCTTCACTTAATGATAATTATAATTATTATGGATTATTGGCAGACGGTAGGTCTGTACTGTTAAACGGAAATAATTTACTTGTTTATAATCCTGACTCAGGACAATCTGTCACTGTTTCATTAAGTAGGTCATATAGTTATTTTCAGGTTTCAGGGAATCTAATTTATTCTGTTTCTGATAATGCGCTTAGTAATTCTGAACAAAGTCTTTATAAAATCGATATAAGTGATTTATCAGCTGTTACTGAAACTTCAATAATTGATACTGATGATAATCATTATTTCGAATATGAATTTAGCGTAGAGGGTGATAATATTCTTTACAACGAGCGAGATTCGGATAATAATGTTTATAGGATCTATAAAAAAGAAGGAACTAGTGATCCGGAATTATTAATCACACTAAGCTCTAATTATTGGGGGCTAAGATCAATACTAGTTAATGATAAAGCCTACTTATTATTTTATTATGACACTGTTTATGAAATAGTTGATGGAGCTTTAGTTACACAGCCACAACTACAAGATTCAGACGGAAATAACATTCAAGTGGACGAAAACTGGGTAAACGTTCATGACGAAAAAGTATATGCCAGATCAATTTATCCTAATTCAACTGATGGTTATCAGATCTACAGAGTTGACTTAAGCACAGGTGTTAGTGAAATTTTACCCTATGTTTTAGGCTCAGATATAAGTGTGATAAAGGATTTTTCTGTTGATTCTGCCGGAGACCTGTATCTTTATACATCTACAAATTCAGGCAATTACGGTATTTTCAAGTACCAGCTATCCCCCCAGTTAAAGATATTAGCTGGAGAAACTACAGGCACAGTAACATTTGCTTCTGTTG
>Ga0115567_10002151_pt1 | contig 19550 bp, 29 predicted proteins | sample COGITO_mtgs_1204_2_FD_88679 | JGI IMG/M metagenome (GOLD analysis project Ga0115567, IMG submission 88679) | Pelagic marine microbial communities from North Sea - COGITO_mtgs_120412 | ecosystem: Environmental > Aquatic > Marine > Epipelagic | place: Germany:Helgoland, sampling site Kabeltonne... | reverse complement strand
TGTTATATCTGCTGCTTTACCTAATAAGTGTTGGCTATTTTTAGATCCACCTATCTTTTCATTATGTTCTTCACATCTATAAGCACTATTAATTCTTATAGGTTGTTCGGTTGCAGTTCTTAATACTTGTAATTGATTGGCAAGTTTTTGAATGTTTGGTAGTATTTCTTTTGGTATTTCACAACCACATTTACACTCAAATTCTGATAAATTAAAGTTTTTAGTAAGTTTCATAATACATTTGTTTTAAGTTATTTAGACAAATATATATAAAAAACATTAGAATTTACATTAATTTTTGAAAAATCCATTTTAAAGATATGATTAATGCTGATGCACCAACAGCAAATGTTGTGGATTTTTTAATTATATCTTTTTCTAATGCAGTTAGTTTTTTATCAATTCTACTTAGCTTTTCAATAGCACCCTCTGTTTTTGTATCTGGATCTGATTTTAAATAGCTTTCAATTTTAGAAAAACGTAACTCCTGGTCGTTTTGGTATTTACTAAATTGCAACGATATTTCAAATTGCTTTTTAGATAATTCTTTATTCTGCTCTAATATTTCTTCTAAAATCTGTTTATTTGTTGCCATTTCTTAATTTTATTATGGCATCTATAACGCCTTGTGTTCCTATATAAACCATTCCTAAATTTACCCATTGCTCTCCATTTAGCTTTCCTAAATAAAGAAATAAACAACCTAAAACAAAAACCGTTAGCTTTTTACTTATAAATGAATTTAAAAATTTATCTACTATTGCTTTCATTAAAAATTATCTACTATCATTAACATTATAATAGGAATAGCAGAAGCAATAAAATCTAACCATTCTGGATTACCTTTTTTAAATAATTTATCGTATATTAATTCTTTTGCAGCTACTAATATTAAAGCAATTAAACCTCCAATATTACCAAATAATAATACTAAAGGAAATCCAATAATAAGACCTAGTAAAACGTGGTCTTTTTTATCAAAGGCGATGCTATTTATGAGTTTCTTTAACACTAGAATTTGTAAGAATTATAGTCTAATCCTAAAAAGCTATGTACTCCGTTACCATCAATGTCAACTGCATAAGACTTCCAACCATAAGGGTGGTCATCTAAATCTTTAAATAAAGCATCAACGTGCCATTTATCAGATAAAACAGGTGCAGTTAATTCATTACCTTCTTCATCATATTGACCTTGCTCTAAAACTATATTGCCTAATTGTACAATAGTATGTTTGTGAGTTGGATATTCGTTACCATTTTCGTCTGTTGCAGTTCCTAAAGATTTTATTTTAGTTTCTGCTTGTTCTTTGCTATCAAGAGCATATTTGGCTATCTTAATCATAATTTTATATTTTAATCACTTTTGGTTATAACTATTGGTTATTATATTATTTATATTTTTACCCTTGTTCGTTTAATGTGTGTAATTGTTACTCTTATATTTTTGTCAATGAAATTAATTGTTGGTCTGTTAATGCTGTGTTAAAATATTGTATTTGCTTAATATTTGAATATGTTTCAGTTGACGATAAAGATAAATCAATCCTATCTAAAATACCAGCGCCTATTGTAGTTCCACTTATATCAGTACCAACTTTTACTCCATTAATCCATAGGGCAAAATCATTTTCTTTATACTTAAAAGCTATTTTGTTTGAATTTAAAATATTATTAGAAGTGTTATTTATAACTGCTTGGTTCGCTCCATTAAATAAAACCCCAGATATTAAATTAGAGGAACTACCAAATTCTATTCTAACTTGATTAGAACCTGATGAATTTCTTAAATTGATTCTTCTTGTTGTTGAATCATTTGCTAAAGCACTCATTTCAACAAATAAAACACCTTCGCTTCCGTTAAATATTTGAGCATTACCCGCACCATTACAAGTTTCAGCCACTCTCGTTCCAATACTCCCTTGTGTTGGTATGTACGAAGTAGCGTAAGAGCCTTCTTCTGCTTGATACCCATATAAAAGAATACTTACCGAATCAGAAGTTCCATAACCACCTCTAAGTTGAATGTGGTTGTTTATTATAGTTCCAATGCTTTGACCCGTAAAAACAATTTTTTGCCAATTCTCAGTAACAGTAATATTACCAAAATTATTTACGTTATCTACTGCAAAATTTAAAACTTTTCCAACATCTGAAACGCTAAATGCTTTTATCCAATAAGTAAAAGTATAATTAGTAGAAATAGTACCTGTAAAGAATTGAGTTAATCTACTTCTGTCAACTGTCGATGTTGATCCATTTAAGTTAAAATCAATTTTAAAAGCATTATTTGTGCCATCAGGAGAAACACCTTGATTGGATGTAACAACAGGAGCAGATGCAACTCCTGAACCACCTTTATCCCAAGCTGCATTATCAAATCCATTTGAATAACGCATAAAATTAGTCCTACTAGGCTCTAACAACAAAGCTCCTTTACTATCATTTAAAAAGTCTATTCTTGGCTCGTTATTACTTACTACTTCTATTAAACCCTCTTTATTAACTCTTGTTGCACTTGTGCTTCTATCGAATGTGAACGGCAATGGTTTAAAGTTTCCGTTTTCATCATTGTAAGCTAATGTTGAACCTTTTTTAGTTGCCCATTGCCCTAAACCAAATTTAAGTGTTGCACTCATATTTTATCTTGTTAAATTATATTCTTTTAGTTTATCTAATTGTGTCAACGCAAATTGATATGCTATTGATGCTCTTTCTTCATTTTTAAAATATCCTAAATAAACTTGACTACCATCAATCACTATTGAAGTTTGCCACCTTTTATCTTTTTTATGAAAAGTTACACCTGCATAGTCTGAATACTTATTTATTTTATCTTTAGTTGAATTTTCTCTTTGCGATATTATTTGCAAATTAGATAATTTATTGTCTGTTTTAATATTATTAATATGGTCTACAACATTGTAAATATCGCTTTTATGATTTAAAAATGCTTCAGCAACCAAGCTATGTACTGTTCTTGTTTTTACTTTTCCATTTTTACAAAGTTCACATTTTAAATATCCATTATTATTTTTTTGAATATGCAGTATTCTTTCTTTGTTAAATTTTATACTTTTAACTCTACCTAAATCACTAACTTGATAATGACCTTCGTAACCTTTTATATCTTTCCAATTTTCCATAATACTAATATACAGAATATTGCTGACTTTCTGCCATATCTGAAAAGCTATCCCAAGAAGTTAATTCTTCTAAATCTGTATCGTTTAATGCTGAAGGGAAGTATAGTAGTTGTTTTGTGTTTCCGTAGAATTTTCTTGTACCACCACCTGATGGATTATCAAAAGATAAATCAAATAAATTACTAACTGTTGCAACAGAATTACTTTCAAATAACTTAAACCCATTAATGTAAAAAGCAAAATCTGTTGATTTGTATTTTATAGCAAATTTGTTAAAATTAGAAGTATCATTTAAAGTAAAAAACTGTGAAATTGTTGCACCTGTACCTCTAAAAAACATTTCTATTTGATTTTTAGTTGTTGTTTGAGTTATTAAAACCCTATTAGATATTGAATTGTCAGATAAAGATAAATCTGAATTTACATCTAAATCATTATTTATCCAAGCCATCTCTGCCATCAAAACACCTTCACTATCGTTAAAAGTATTAACATCCCCTGCATTGTTACAAGTTTCTGCTGAACGAGTTGTTGAACTTCCGTTAGTTTGGATATAACTTGTTGGAAAAGAACCAGCTTCGACTTGTGCTCCAAATATGTATATTCCACTTGTTCCGTCTCCTTGATAAGATTGAGCCCTTGAAGATTGACCATTTTCTACTATGGTTAAATAAAATGCTTCTGAAGATGTTTGCGTAGATGTTGCAGTTGCAGAGCATTTATACCAACCATTTCCGTAATATTCTATTTTAGGGTTAATATCTCCAACTTCTCGAGTAATTACACCATTTTCTAAATCAAAATTTGCAAAATCCGTAGGGTCAATCTTACCGCCAAACATTATTTGTAAAAAATTTCTTTCGCCTTTTTTTGCAAAAATACTTTGAGTATATGTTACACCATTAGAAATAGGTATTACATCATATATTCTATGTGTTGAATTAGAGGAATCTTCAACCAACTTAAAAGCACTTAAATCTCCTTTTGGAGAAACAAAACCACTTATAGGGGTTAATACGCTACCTTTTATCCATTCAGCATTACTAAAATCCTCTGAATAAGGTAATAAATTTGTTGCACTATTCTCTAACAATAAACTCGGACAACCTTGTACAACCCCATCAATTAAAGGATAGTTAAGTCTTGGAACTCCACTTGCTACACTTTCAATCAACCCGCTTTCATTAACTCTCGTTGCCGTGCTTGCTCGTGTAAAGTCAAAGTCTCCACTCCCGTCTGTTGGTTTTAATGAATATATTTTACCAGCTTTTTTTTCTGGTGCAACTGGTAATATTAAACTCGCATCACTATATGTACTCATAATCTAATCTATCAATATTTTGTTAATATAATTTCTTAAACAAAATTCACTTGTACCACTTCCACCATCAGCTAACGACCTTGCTACATACGAATCATAAATGAAATCTATTAGTATAATTGGCTTTCCATAACCTACTAATTCAGCTGTAAAGCTAACATTTTCATCAATAGCATTTTCATCACTTAAACTAATAATGTAACCACGTCCATATTCATCTTCATCAATTCGCCAATCTATTAATGTTCTATCTCTTTTTATGTTTTTTAAATCGTAGTATGTCTGTTGTGTACTACTTAAATTTTTTAAAACCAATCCATCAAAAGATATATTATAACTTTGATTTGTCGGCACTTCTGTATTCCACCCTACATTATCTCTTGTCGTTGTGTTTAACGTTTCACTTTCTTCACTAAATGAATGACTTGTTAAACAACCAACAGGCAAATAACCTGCACCACTATCTATATATAAAATTCTATAACCACCGTTTGTAAACATAAATACAAATTTAATTAAAATTAATTTAACCCTTTATTGTAGGTTTAACCGAGTTTCCATAGTCATACGTTAATTCGTAATCTAAATCTGAAAGTGTTGCATTAAAGATTTGTCTTAGTTTTACGTTTGTAATATTTGTCTTAGAATTATAATCTAAAGACAATGGTATAAATAAACCACTTACATTATTTATCGTAACAATAGACAATGGTTCTACAAATCCATATACATCACCTGTAAACTCTCTTGATGTATCTTGGCTCAACATCATAGTTTCCTCTCCCATTAACTCCAGGATAACTTTTGCTTCAGTAACACCCTTTCTAAACCACGTTTCAGTTGGTGTTGTTTCATCAGCTTTATAGATAGTACCATAGTAAAGATCTGATGGTTGATCGCCTACATTTACCGTTTTAGTATCTTTTACATTTGTTGATGGGTTGTTTTTCCTTTGGAATGTATGAAATTCGCCTTGTTTTAATCCATCTGATGTAGATTCACCCTGTGGTGATACACTTATGTAGTTTAGGTAAAAAGTACCTGTTTCATCATTCGTTTGTTCTGGTGTCCATATTTCAATAGTTATATTTCCTGCTATCGGTGCAGCAGGTAAATCTACTAATATTTCAGTATTAGAATTTAATTCACCACCAAATGAAAAAGCAGTTGTATCTGTTAGTGTCCATTCTGCTGGTACTGCAAAAGGATTATAGTAATAAGTACTACCACCTGTTAATACCACCTTATAATTGAATTTCCCCCAAAATAAAGTAGTTGTGTTTTTTGTTAATGATGTTGTTTTAAACTTTATATTGTAATTAATTAAATCATCTGCTAAAACAGCAATCGTGTTACTTGTTAGATTCTTTACCGATGCAGTTGCATCAAAATCTAAATCTACACCATAACCACTTGTATTTAATGTTAGGTTTGTTGATGAATTTATTGTCCATTCTGAAATAGTACCACCAGAATGTGCTAAATATACATTTTCTAATAAACTTAAATCTAAACCATATTTGTAATTGATCCGATATGCACCGATACTTTTATTGTATGATATTACTTGGTTTGAATTACAATGATGTGGATAATAGCTATCTATTTGACTGCCTAAATCAAAACTAAAATCTTCAGTAGTTGTTGTTCCATAACTTGTACCTAAAAAATTATATTGGAAAAATGTCGGTGTATCATCTGCAAAAAGTTGATTTATTTTAAATATCCACCATTCGCCATTCCAAGAAACTATTTGAGCGTTGTAAGGTTCTAATACATCACGTAATACTTCTTCACAATCCATAATAGTTTCTCCATCATCTTTTACAAATCTATCGGTATTATAAAATACATTGTCTAATACATCTAAAGTTGTAGATAAACCTGTATAGTAAATGTCAATGTTTGTATTTATATTTTGTCCTAATCCTGTTCTAAGTAAGCAATTAGATATTATTTCTAATTGTGATTGTTTACCTGTGTATTGTAAACCACTTGTGTCAACATAAGCTAAATCTTTTAAGAATGATAAACCATCTGTAACATCAATGTCTATAATCCATTTATCACTTACAAAATCTTCATAAATACCATCAGAAATTAACCACCCTTTAAATTTAAGAACGCTATCACGATAATAATAAACTAAAAATTGTTTTTCATTCCCAGAATATAAATCGCTATATGTTTGTGTTGTTGATGCTTCAAGGCTTAGTGTTAAACCACCACCTCTAATTGATTCATCAACACTATCAACTTCAGACATACTATAAGTAACATATCCATTTATTTGCGTTGGTACTACTGGAAAACCACCATCTTCTTTTTGTATCACGCATTCATTTAATACACCCTCGTCATCGTAATATTCAAATTCGTAAATTGAACTAAAAGCCATTTATTTATTATTTGATTAAGTAATTGTTAAAGTTCCACCTAAGTTTCTATTTCTTGAAAGTGTATTAGATAATACACCTACTAATTTTTGCCCTGCTATTTCAAACACAACCGTTCCACCATTACTACTTCCAGAATACCCACCACTTGAAGATGGTGCAGAATATCCACTCCCTATATTTGGTGCAGAATAAGAGCCACCACCACCACTAGATGAAGATGATCCGCCACTACCACCACTTGATGCAGTACTACTCGCAAAACTACTAATAGCACTTCCAATAGCAATTAAAGCAATACCAGCTACAATAGCTGCGATACCACCACCAAAGGGATTTTGCATTGCAGTTTTAAGTGCCTCACTTGCTAAACCAAAAGCTAATATAAGTTTACCATAATGTACCATTATACCACCTAATGAACTAAGCAACGCATTTCCAGCAGCCTCTAAAACATTACCACCACTTGCTAAAGCACCACCAATAGCTTCAGCAAAACCACTAATAGTATCAAACTTACCTTGTTGCATTATTTGAGATACAGCTTGGTTAAATTCTGCTAATCTTATTTTAAACAGTTCAGCTTGTTCATCAAAATCTGGTGGAAGTACTTGTAAAGGTGTTTCAATACTTGATAAATTAAACGCTTCCCTACCTACTATATTAGCTTCTGTTAATCCATTATATAAAGATTCTAATTCTTTTCTTGGTTGTTCTACCTCTATTTTTGGCGTTAGCTTTATAGGAATTGCACCACCTAAGTCATTTACAGCTTTTTCTAAATCTAAATTATCAAGTTCAATACCTTGTATTTTACCCTCTAATTTAGCACCTTCTTTTATTAGTTTGTTATATTCGCCTTGTAATTGGATTGCTCTTTGTACTGAGAAATTACTTCCACCTCTTTCTTTACCTGCTCTTAATTGTGCTAAAGCATTTGCATTTTCTAATTGTATTGCCTTTTTAGTTATTTCGGCTTTCTTTTCAGCTGCTTGACGTTCTAATATTAAAAGTTGTTCACTATTTTTGACAATCATATTTAAAGCAGCAGTTGCCTTTGCTCTTTTTAATATGTTTGCAGTTAGTGTTTCAAACGTTTTAGATACTTCTCCGTTTAGTATTTTTTCTTTAGATACATTACCTAAATAACCTGGATAAACTCTTTGCAACTCATCAACTGCTCTTATTCTATCTTCCATTGATAGAGTTGTATCTTCAGCTTGTTCTTTTAATAATCTTAGACTTATAACTTCTTTTTGTGAAGATTGAGAGCCTTTAATCATAGCCTTATCAACAGACTCTAATCCATCTACATAATTCTCTAAAGATTCAGTTAGTTTTTCTTGTTCTTCTTTTAGTTGCTTTGCTTTATCTTTAGTTTTAAATAAAGTATCTCCAAATATTAACATTGCAGACGTTATCAATGATATTCCTAAAGTAATACCACCAAAGCCTTTTAAATCTCTTAGCATTGCTTTTAAAGCACCACCAGTACTACCTGTACTTTTCTTTAGATAACCAAATTGTTCGGTTAAGTTTGTAATATTATTTGATACACCCATTAATCCAAAAGGTGCATCTTGTACCGTTCTACTAAATGCAGTCATAGCAGAAGCACCATTAGCAGTACCTTTTTTAAGAGTACCCATTCCCCCAGTACCTAAATCTCTACTACTTGCATTTAATTTAGCTAAATCACTTCGTAAAACTTTGGATTCGTTAGATAATGTTTTTTCAGCATTGGTAAGTTTTAACATTCCCTTACCGAAATCACTTTGAGATATAGTACCTTTTTTGTAGTCTAATTCTAACTTTGATATTTCAGCACCTAACTTAGAACTTTCAATAGCGTTCTTTTTTAATTGTTCCTCAATCTGTTTAGATCGTGTTGCAAAAGTACTTAACGCTTTTTCAGCATCTTTTAATCCTTTTTCTAACCCTTTAGTGTCAGCACCAATACCTACTTTAAGTTGTTCCACTTATCTTGTTTTTATATTGCTCTTGTGCTACTTTTATAGCCTTTTTTTGAGCATCTGTTAATGTTGGTGCAACTTTTTCTTCAAGTTGCATAAATTGGTCTATTTTTACAGGTTTCTTTTTAGGGTGTTGCCAATTAGAAACATAAACTTGGTATGCTATTGCTCTAACTTTATACCATTCTTTTTTCTCCAATCGTTGATATGCGTGTAACCTTATACAAAATTCCGACCAAGTCATATCGTAAACGTATGTCAAGGTCGGACATTTTAACTCTCCGATCGCAACCGATATAACATCAGATTGCCAATCTAAAACTATTTTTTTTTTGTATCAGAACCTTTTTTTTGTTTTGGCACATCTTTAGTTAATGAATTTGTAAACACCTCTAAAAACTTATTTACATTTCCATTTACAAAACTATTATCATCATCTAAACCATCTACAAAAGTATTGTAATCTTTTATATCTGTTTTACCATCCCTAATCATTGCATACTCATAAGAGTAGTACATTAATTTAGGTGCATATAGAAAAACATTTACAGATAGCTTACTACCTAATTCATCAATACTTAAATTTAGTTCTTCAAGTGCTTTACCTAAGAATCCCAAACCAAAACGAAAATTTACATCTTCGTTATTTATTGTTAGAGTTATTTTATTCATTTGTTGTTGTTATATTATGGATTCGGTGCTACTTGTACAATTTCTCCACTTCCAGATAACGAACCACTAAATGTAATTAGTTCATCACCAGCAGGTGCATCTTTTGATAAGTCTGTTAAGATAGCAGTACCATAATCGATATCTGTACTTGCATCAGCATAAGTAGTTGTAATACTCCATTCTACAACTGAATTTGCTACTGATCTTATTTTATCTCTTAGTTCAGCCCAAGATTCTTTTGATGCTTCTGGTTTAATGTATTCGCCCTCAAATGATATTTCATAAGAGTAACTACCAGCAGTTCTTGTTACAAATCCTGGATCACATTTTGTTTGGGATTCTATTACGTTTCTTGTTTCAGCTAAACTGCTTGAAGTTAAACACGCAAAAGGTACATAAGCTAATCCATCCCATAGGCTTAGTATTTCTGCATCCCCTTTAATTAATTCTGACATTTTGTTATTTTATTTTATTATTAATAAGTACAAATATAATAAATTAAATTTATACACTTTTTTGTTACTATAAGTTTAATTTATATAGAACTCTATACGCAAAAACTTTCTAAATACATTTTCTGTATTTGTTAAACTTACTAAATCATTTGGAAATGATTGATGTTGCCAAACAATACTTAAACCACTTGCCACGTCTAATGTTAAGTTATCGGTTGCTGTTTTTACTGCATCTAAAATGTTATCTGCAAACACTCGACTACCTGTGTTTCCTGTTCCGTTATATTTAGTAAAAATATCTATTAAAACCGAACTTTGCCAAGCATCCTCACATTTATTAGATTTTATCACTTGATTTGTTTGTGTTGTGATTATAGTGTAATAGTTAGGTATTGATCTACCTGTTACTCTATAATCATAACATTTTATTGTTTTACCATCTACAACAATATTGTTAATAGCGTTGTAAATAGCTTTTCTTATATACTTATCTGGTAGGCTTTTAGTCATTTTATCAATTATATTTCTTTGTTAAATCATCCAACACATCTTGTAAATCATCAATGTATTGCGTTCTACCTTTTACAAATGCTGGGTATAAAAATGGTCGTGGTGTTATATTAACTTGCTTCACACCATTACCTTTAAATTGTATTGCTATCTCTTTCATTTCTTCTGGCACTTCTACCAACCCACCAGTACCAAATTCCATATATGCACTATAATAAGCACCTGCAACAATCTCATAATTTAACGGATCAACTTCTTGTGTAAATATTTGGTTTCTAAGAAACCCATCTTTTACAGGTGCTAATCTCTTTGCATCGGCTTCAATTTCGTGTGCAACTGCAATGGTAGTATCTTCTACCATTTGCTTTGCCTCATCACCAAACTTTTCTAATGATTTTAATATGTTCTTTAATCCTTTAGCCATTAAAATAATGTTTGTACATACGCTAATTACTCATCAAATGGGGTTAATTCGCTTACTTCTTCTATTTGTTGCCTTGTAGCTAATAAAGTAACATAAGAGTTGTTAAAATCCTCGTTTATAGGTTGTTTTTGTATCACATACCTATAACCACTATACTTTATGAATTGGTTAACGGAATTGTACGTTATATCGCTTCGTTTACGCAATGTAATCACTATTGTATTACTTCTATCTGCTACTCCTAAATCATTACCTAATGAAACATTTGATTTAGTGTCTAATGTCGATATATTTGCCCACATTGTAGTAATTAGATAATCACTTTCTAAATTACCACCATATCCATCTTCATAGCTTTCGGTTTGCCATAACTCTACTCTTTTCCTAAATCTTCTTGCTCTCATATTATAGTAAGAATCTTTTATTTTGATGTAATACTTCTTTTGATAATTGACTTAAACCTTTCTTTGTTGCACCTCTTTCTTTTTCTCCATAATAGTTTAATTCTATCATTTCTAAAGCTACATCTATTATATCTTCTGGAACATCTGCTGGATCTGTATAACCAACATTTAGGTTTAAATAAACATCAGTACTTTCTGTTGTTGAATAGTATGTGTATAATGGTTTAATAGTTCCTGTTGCAGTTGATGGTGTATTTAAAGTATTTATTGGATGGTCGTAAACTCTTACTTCACAATCTTGGAATAAGTAATCTTTATCCCTTGCGTAAACTAATACGTTAGTAAACTCCTCTACATATCGTAAAGCACCCTTTATCATTTTTGTTATATCGGCATCATCTTCGGTCATCGAAGTATCAACACCTAAGTAGTTTTTAGCAGTCGCTAAAGTAATTACGTCTAAATAAGCCATTATGTTTTTATTTTATACAAATATAATTAAATATAATTTAAAGAAAAAGAGCATACACATTAAGCGTATGCCCTTTAACATCAACCAACAAATAAATATTGTTTAATTATTATACAGCAGTGAAATCTCCGTAGATGATTGCATCTGGTCTGTGTATTGCTAAACCAACTTGTGCTTCAATACGAGCAGTAATGTTGTTCTTTCTGAAGTTGTCCTCATCTTCTGTTGAGAATTGTAAAGAAAGTCCCTCAGTAACTACCTTTTTGATAGTTGCCCAATTACCTACATAGTATTTGTTTGCAGCCATAAAGTTAGCTTGGAATAATGGAATACCATTAATAGCCAATCTACCATTTACTAAAGTAACAACTCCTGGCAATCCGTAACCAGCACCAGTAGATACTTGTGTTTGCAAGATACTATTGTAATCAGCAGGAGAAACAACAATACCATCAGTTGACCAGTTAGAACCTGCTAAAGTAGCAACCTCATTCATCAACATTTCGATTTTGTTTTTACCTGTAATTACTTGAGCAGATGCAGTTGCAGCAGCAGCTAATGCAGTATTAAATACTGAATTTTCTCCATCAAAGTAAGAACGTCTTAACTCTCCAGGTAAGAAACTTTCTAAGAAAGGTAAGTTGTTCGCCATTTTACGAGAATAAACACAGAAACCAGCAATGAAATCAGTATTTACATCAATCATTGAAAGATCGTAATCTAATTGTCCTTTATCAGCACCCTCTGTTTGTGTTGCAGCAGCACCCTCTGAAGTTGTTCTACGCGGGAATGTATAAGTACCATTACCGATATTAATAACTCCTACTAAATCAGAGAAGTTTAATATTTGGTCTGGAATCGTTGCAACAACATCGCTGAACGTTCTTGGTTGGTCACCAGTCAACGATGCAGAAAGTGTCATATTTCCAACAGCTTTACTTTCTAAGTAAACCTTATTGCTTTTTACTACATTCTTAATAGTTTCATAACCATCAACAATCATAGCTTTTACAGTGTCAACACTTCTTGATTCTTTTTTGCTTTTCTCTTGCAATTTTACATCTAAAGTATTTGCGTGGTCTTGAACCTCTTTTAACTTAGCTTCAAATTCCTCTTTTACTTCTTTTACTTGGCTATCAATAGCCTCTTTATGCTTTACTTCAAATGATTCTAAAGCAGCGTTAATTTCTTGTTTAGATTTTCCCTCTAAACTATCAGCCATATTTTTTAATTCGGCTTGTAATTCTTTAATCTCCATTATTTTAATGTTTTGTTAAAATTCTTAATTGTTTCTATTATACTTATCGGCTCAACTACTAATGGAGTGTTAACAATTAACGGCTCTTTGTTATCGAGTGATTTTTTTCCTAATTCGTATGCTTGTTTCTGTAATTGCTTCAATGCAATCTCTAACAAACTAAATGTATCATCTGTAAAAGTTCCATTTCTGAATGCTTTTAAGATTAATTTATGTTGGTTGTTTACTTCTTTTAATGTTAATGATTTAAAACCTGTAAATGGTGTTTCTGGATTTGCACCTAATGTAACATTTGATCCCTCGAATAACTTAACTTCTTTTATAATCCTTGCACTTGCTTTAGTATCATAATCACTTAGTATTGTTTGAAATCCAATAGAATGTTCTTTTACTATTCCTGCTTCATACAATTTTAATGTATCTGAACTATAAGAAGTATCTATTAAAGGCTCGCTTTCAAAGTACAACCCTTTACTATCTTCAGTTAATACGCTAAACTTACCGTGTGGTTGCGACCAGTTATGTTGATTAAGAAAGTAAATATCATTTTTACGTTCATCAATAGACTTTTTAAACGCACCTTTAACAATAATATCACCATCATAGTCTTTATTATCAAAACCAGATAAGTAGCCAGTAATAACCCTTTTCTTTGTATCTACGTCTTTGACTTCACCGACAATAGATTTATAGCTTAATATTTCATTCATAAGTACAAATATAAATAAAATTTATTAATACGTTTTTTAGTATAGAATTTTCTTATACTTGTTGTTTATTTCAATATAAATTGTATTTTTGTATTTAAAATCATTAACTATGAAACACTTATTAGAAATATTAAAAGATAACGGATTTAAAGAGTACCGTGTTACATTAAGTACAAACAAAAAAACAGTATTAAAAGATAATGGAGATATAGAGTTAATCGCCACTTATACTAATACTTATACCCAAAACAATAATATAAAAGACTTTTCTACAATGGCTGCTGGTGGTTTAACCAAACACTTTGTAAAAGATAATGATATGTCTAAAGAAGTTATATGGGGGTTAAGAGAATATAAAAAACCACCTAACCTATTACAACCTATATTAGATATTGAATACGATAAAAGTAATGGTTTTTTATCACAACAAGATTTAACAGAAAGGTTATTAAAACAAGTTGACCATAAAGAAATATATGATAATCTGTTTAAGAATAAAAAGTATAAACTAAAATCTATTAGTTCTAATTAACTTACCATTCTTATCACGCTTTGGTATTTGTGCAACCGTACATCTACAATTAATAACATTACCAGCACTTCCTTTTGGATCACCAGGAAATAGTAATTTTTCATTACTTACATCAAAGTTTTTATCTAATGGTACTTTTACGCCATTCATTTCGTAATGGTCGAACTGTGATTCTGGTGGTCGCCTTGTTCGTGCATCTAAGCTACTAATCCATTCCTTTTCCATTTCGATACCACTAACTCTACTCGATGTTACTGCTGAAAAATTAGCTGCTGCTGTTGTTTCTGTTCGTGCTATTCTTAAACTTTGCCAACGATACCAACGCCTTGACTTTATTAACTTCTGTAAATCGGTTGTAATTTCTCGTATTGCCTTGCCATCGTTTATTCCTGTGGCAATAATCTCATTAATAAATCTAATGTAGTGATAACGTACACTTCTTATTCTACTACCACCACGATCTAAAATGTATCTTAATAGTTCGCGTTCAAATAAACTTATAAAGTCATTTAAACTAAATGCTTTTGATTCTATTGCTTTTATTTGTGCATTGATTTGTTTACCTGTTCTTTGTCCGTGTTTAAATCCAACGTGCTTATAAACTTCTTGATAGGTTGTATAAAACACTGATTCTTTTATAGCACCATCAATAATAGATTCATAGTTTTCTTCATTAAGTGAATTAAAAGGAATGTTATTAGCTAATTCCTTAAACATTCGTTGAAACTTAACTACTGCATACTTTTCATAACCTTTATGCCAACGAAGCCATTGTTTTCTGTATTGTACTCTCATTCATTAGGTTGTTGGTTTAATGGGAAGTCATTAACTGCTTGGTCTAATGTTAGAATATCACTCATAACGGTATATTCATTCATATTACTATCTTCAATCGCTGAATATCTTAACGCTAAACGTGCTTCATTTCTGTTTAACATACCAATATCAACTGCTGTTTTTATCCACTCCATCATCTTAGCAATATCTTGCTGCATTTCTGGTAGTTCCGTTATATCGTGTTCAATGCAAAAACCATTATAGGCTTTATATCTTGGTAGTATTTGACTATTGACAGCATTATCAAATAAATCTAAATCTGGTAATATTGTATCTGTTACTACTTGTTTTCTAAACTGATTAACATTGTCATACTTAGCACCATCATCATTATTTAATAGCTTATCAGACCAACCTAATACATTACAAATTTGCTTGGTATCAAATGCTAAGAAGTCAAATAGTTTTAATTCATCTGGAGATAGTCCAATTCTTGTAAATCCTAATTCAGATGATGCACCTTGTATATTAGCTAACTTATCGGTGTTATCATCCATTTCTTTTAACCTCGACTTTAATTCCCTTGCTTGGTCTGCATTTAACGGAACTCCTTTACCGTGAATAAATCCATAAGCACCACCACTTTTCATTGTCTTAACATTCAAGTCTAATGCTTCGTTTGATGATTGCGTGTTTCTTAACGCTGCTCTTAATGGTGATTGTCCGTATAAATGTGATCCGTTTAAATCAAAGTTAGGATTTGCATATTTTATATGTACTACATTTTCAGCTTCAAAGTCAATATATTGCATCCCTTGTATTAAAGTATAATGTGATATTGGACTTTCTAATCCTAACATATCAATATTATCTTTTAATACTATTTGTGTTAAATGTGATGGTAATAAATACCACGCTATTGGTTCTCCTTTATTCATCCCCTCATCTGGACATAACAAATAGATATAAGCATTACCATTCAATGCCATAAATGTTTCGTACAACTCTTTAAACTCTTTCCAAGTTTGTAATGGGTTTGGTCGTTCTAAAGGTAAATCTGCATATTCACTATCAAATGCTTTAGATTCGTATAATAAACGCTTAACTTCTTGTTGGGGTGTTAAATCATATTTAGTTGATGTTACTAATCTATCACGCTTTCTTTTCTGGTTTTTATCTACAACCTTTTTAACGTTAAAAGGTACTGAAGATAGTTTGTTTGCTCTTTGAGATACTACCGAATAAATGATTGGATTGATGTTATACCCATCATCTATATACGTTTCTCCTTTATCATCATAGGAAGTAAAAGAACCACCAACCCATTTAAGAAAAGCATCGTTATATTTATTCATTGATTGTTTTACACCACTAAAGAAAAAGGGGTTACGAAAAGACAATTTAGCCATTATAAGTTTTATTTATATAAATATCAAAAGTAATAAAAAAAATCGATATAGTTATTTTAGTTAAAAGAAAAATACTTTAGGTGCTAACTCAAACCAATATCGCATCATTATAGAATCCCATTCATCTGGTGATCGACCTATCATTTTTTTAACCACATCTTTAGAAACCAAGGCAACTCTACCATCTTTATCAATATCTTTTTGCTTTACCTGTTCCATTTCCTCTGAAGTAATACCAATAACGATACTATCATTGCAGAACTCTCCTACTTCTCTATTCACTATTTTGTTAGCCATTTTATATCCACATTGTGATTTAAGGTTATTAAAGTTTTGAGATATACCATCAACATCTAATGCTTTACTATTATTCACAAATCCCTTACAACCTAAGAAGTCAACAACACCACCACCAACACCATCTTCATCAGCAATAGTATTACTATTACTAACACCATACTTTAATTGTATTTCTTTTACTTTATCTACAACGTGAACTAATCCACTCTTTGCAATTTCATATCTGTAAATGCAAACCCATCCGTGCCATACTCTTATAACGGTTTTATCTTTACCTTTACGAGCAACATCAATAGTAATGTATTTATTGCCATCTGGTTTTAAATGTGTTGGATTCCAATAATCTGAAATACTATCTAAATCAATTAATGTACTTGGATCATCGTCATACTCCCAATTCCCATAATATAATCTTTCTTTACTATTCTTATCTAAACTAAGTAAACTATCTAAATAAGACTTTGGTAAGTGTGGGTTATCTGTTGGTAATGCTTGTATAAACTTTCTATTGTTAGATAATGTATTTTCTCTATATGGTTTATAGAATACTTTGTATGTCCAATTCTTTGCAGGGTTACAACTACCTAATAGTTTTGGTGTTAAATTGTATTCGTTTAATTTATATCTGCATCTACTTAAAACGATTTGCCAAGCCTTATGCACTACTTGATTGCATTCATCAACAAAACCACCAGTAATTTCTAATGAACCTAAACTATCAAAGTTCGGATCAGATGGATATAAAAACAAATCTTGTAGTAATATTTCGCTTCCATTAGTCCAATAGATAATATGATTTTGTGCATTGTATTTAAATTGGTCTGATATACCGAGTAATGAAGTTAATTCAAAGAATGTATTTAATGTAGTTTTTTTAAGTGATGTTAGTTTTGCCCTACCCATTAACCAACGAGTGCCTGGATATAATTGACATTGTTCAATTAACCACAAACAACCAAGAGCAGATTTACCACCACCAGCTGCACCACCATAAAGAATTTCTTTAGTTTCTTTATCTTTTAAATAATAAACTGCATTTTCTTGTTTTGGTAGTAGATTCATTCATTAGGCTTAGTTCCATTACCTAAACTAATTACACTAACTGGTTTATCTTTATCTCCACCTTCGTGTTGAAGTTTAGACGTTTCAATAAGTGAATGATAAGACTTTAATATGAAGATTCCTAAAGCGACATTTATCTTACCACTTGCAGTATGTTTTACAACTATTGATTCGCATTTATTAGTTAATCTTTTTATCGTGTTAAAAACTTCGAAGTCATTTTTAAACTTTTTTGCTATATAATTGAATTGTTCACGGTAAGTTCCACACTTATCAGCAACATCAGAAAGGAAATAACAATCTTCATTTATAACCTCATTAGCTTTATCTAATAAGTCTAAAGAAAACTCTTTAGTGATGTATTCAGCATAGTTATTATTTTCTTCAGCAGCCATTTAATACTTCCTTTTATTTCTTAATGATTTACCTAAATTAACCCATTTAGATACTCTTTCTACTTGTCTTTGATGTCTTGTTTCTGTTTTTGTTATCATAAGTATAAAAAATTAGTACAAATATACTAATTTATTTTTTATCGTTAATATACTCACCTAAGTCTAATACATTAAAACCTTTTATGTATAATTCCATTACCAACCAATACGGCATATAAAGAATCTCACAATGGATAATGTTTTTATAGAACTCGTTTTTAAAGTACTTTAGACTTTCGTTGTTTGGTGGATCAATCAATTCGATATAAGACTGAAATAAATCGTCTTTATCTTGTTGTGTTAATTCGTTGATATCTTTTAGTTCTGACATTTTATGCTATAAAATACGTTAGGTGTTGATGTTGGTTGTTTAAAAACAGGTTCAGCACATTCTACTTTTTCGCTGCTAATGATATACGATTCAATTTGGTTTACATCATTGTTTGTTATCTTGTAGAAGTATGTAATTTTCTCACATTCACAAGGTGGTTCTATGATGTATTTTTCAAAACTATCACAACTTTGTATTAATACTACTAATACGATTAATTTAAGTAAATTTTTCATTTTGTTTCTATTTTATTTATCTTTCTGATGTTACTATCTAAAAAATGTAATAGTTCTGGAGTTTGTTGTACTGTAATTAGTTCACTTGCCCAAAAAAGGCATATTGTATCGTGTTTATCGAATTGAAAAGGCACGAAGAAACCTTTTATTTCTGTTTCATCTATATAGAGATCCACATAAATATCTTCATCGGTTTCAATGTTTGTGGTTAAAAATTTTAATTTCATAGTTGCAATTTATAACAAATAAATGAATAAAACAATTAATATTGATAAATTTTATTATCTATTGTTTGCACTATGTGTCTAAATACCGATCGTTCTTGTTTGCCAGTAACATCAACGCCATTAATAAATAGTCTGTAATGGTCTTTTCCCTCTGATTTTAATTCTATATTATTCATTGTTTTAAGTATTTAATTTCTCTTTTTAAGTAGTCTAATGCTTTTTCTAAGTCTTGCAATTCATTATCTTTTCTTCCTGCTCTAAATATGTATTTAACGATATTACCACGATTAAATGTTAATTGGTAATCGTGTATAACATCAATTAAATCATAGTCTTTACCAGATTCATAATGTTTATTGGTTGCTTTCATATCTCTTTAATATTTACAAATCTTTGTTTTAATTGTGGTTGTGTTAAATGCCTTACAACGCCATCAGAACGTTTTAATTTAGATGTTGACATTGTATGGTGATTGTTACCAATCCCTTTATACGTTGAACTT
>Ga0115567_10002149_pt1 | contig 19559 bp, 15 predicted proteins | sample COGITO_mtgs_1204_2_FD_88679 | JGI IMG/M metagenome (GOLD analysis project Ga0115567, IMG submission 88679) | Pelagic marine microbial communities from North Sea - COGITO_mtgs_120412 | ecosystem: Environmental > Aquatic > Marine > Epipelagic | place: Germany:Helgoland, sampling site Kabeltonne... | reverse complement strand
GAGCCATTACCAGTTCAACGGTATCGAGAGAATCTGCACCCAGGTCTTCTACAAAGGAAGCTTCGAGGGTGACTTCGTTTTCTTTAACACCCAATTGCTCACAGACCAATTTACTAACTCGTTCTTCAATTGTGCTCATGTTTTCTGTCACTCCTACGCGTTGCAGACAAGCTGCGCTAGTTTAATAAAATGCCAGTTAACCTATCAAGCTTTTTGTCCACTTGATCCAGTTCAGACATTCTTATTCATCTTCGGTTTAGATGCCCAGGGCAAATGCCCTCTTTTCTTCGTTTTCTTCGTTTTCTTCGTTTTCTTCGTTTTCTTCGTTTTCTTCGTTTTCTTCTTTTTCTTCTACCATAAATGATCTGAGAGTCACCGCAAAGTCGGGCATGCACTCCTGGGTTTCATCTCAATTCATGTACAATCCGCCATTGATATGTATTGTGGAACCCGTGATATAACCAGCAGTCTCTCCCGCCAAAAATACCACAAGCGCCGCGACTTCCGCGGCCTCGCCGAGACGACCCGCAGGCACCCGGGACAACAACCCTTGAGTTTGATCTTCGCTCAGGGCATCTGTCATGTCTGTCTTGATAAAACCAGGCGCAACGCAATTCACAGTGATACCACGAGAGCCTAATTCACTGGCCAGGGCCCGACTATATCCCTCTACACCTGCTTTTGCTGCCGCATAATTACTTTGCCCACCATTGCCAATACTCGCCACAACAGAAGTCACGTTGATGATTCTACCCCAACGCGCCTTGGTCATCGCCCGCATCGCAGCCTTGCTGACTCGATAAATGGAGTTCAGGTTGGTATTAACCACTGCATCCCATTCATCCGCCTTCATCCTCAGGGCGATATTATCCCGGGTGATCCCTGCGTTGTTGACCAGCACCAACGGTGCTTCATGGGCGTCTTTGATCGCTGCGAAAAAATCCTCTACAGAGGTTTCACTGCTGACGTCTAGTACATACCCGGCGCCTTGTGCCCCGAGCTTGGTCGAGATCTGCTCGGCACCCGCTTGAGTTGTCGCGGTGCCTATAACAAACGCACCCGACCGCGCCAACTCTTCGGCAATCGCCGCGCCAATTCCACGACTCGCACCCGTTACTATGGCGACTTTACCCGCAAGGCTCATTAGCCTAACTCCTTGGTCGCTTCGGCCAAAGACGCCAAAGAATTGATGCTTAACGACTCAAGCGACTTATCAATGCGCTTATTCAAGCCCACCAGTACTTTTCCAGGTCCGCACTCAACAACTCGCGTCACACCGGCGCCGGCCATGCGCTGAATAGTCTCGGTCCAGCGCACAGCGCTGGTCATTTGTTGCACGAGGTTTTCTCGAATCTTGTCGGGCTGCTAGCAAAAATCCGCATTGACGTTTTGAATGATCTGAACGACTGGCGGGTGAAAGTCCACTCTGGCCAATTCAACCGCCATCTTCTCCGCCGCGGGCTGCATCAACACACTATGAAACGGCGCACTGACCGACAGGGCCATAGCCCGCTTCGCGCCAGCGGCTTTGCAGGCGTCAATTGCCAAGGCCAGACCCGCATTCTTCCCGGCAATAACCACTTGCCCCGGGGCATTATAGTTTGCCGCCTGCACAACGGTGTCTGTCCCACCGGCATGAGTAATTTCAGAACAAATAGCGCTGACTTGCTCGTCGTCTAAACCCAGTACTGCCGCCATGCCACCTTCACCCAAAGGCACAGCTGTTTGCATAAATTGACCACGCAATTGAACCAGCTTGATCCCATCCGCAAAGTCGATGACCCCTGCCGCAATCAAAGCCGAATACTCTCCCAGACTGTGCCCGGCAAGCATATCGGGTTCGGCAACCCCATCTTCTCGCGCCAGGCGCCATAGCGCGATACTGGCGGCCAGCAACGCCGGTTGTGTAAATTCTGTTTGATTAAGCTGGGCTTCAGGCCCATTTTGAATCAGTTGCCACAAATCATAGCCCAGAGTCGCTGAGGCTTCAGCAAAGGTATCAAGCACACTACTGCGCGTTGCCGCGAACTCGCTCAACATGCCAATCGCTTGCGAACCCTGGCCTGGAAAGACGAATGCTACTTTATTAACCATTACCTCGCTTCTCCCATTTGACCCTGCCACCGACGCAACTATACCCCACACCAGTGTATAGCGCGGAGTCTGTCTATGTCGATTACCAGATTCATGTCAGACATTGAGTGCATTGTTTGCTACACATTGCGCTGTTGTATGGACAAAAGTGTCTGTACAAGAGACAAGCTCCCTATCCGGCACACCACGCGCTGCAGCTCACGATGACGACTGAGGGAACCCGAAGGGGCATCCCGCACCGTCAAAACCCTCAGTCTTCGGCGGTATGAACAACCTTTTTACCGCGGTAAAAACCGTCAGCACTGACGTGATGACGACGATGAGTCTCACCAGAGGTTGAATCTTCTGACAACGTAGGTCCAACGAGTGAATCGTGGGATCGACGCTGGCCACGCCTGGAGCGGGTCACCTTACTTTTTTGAACAGCCATTTCTAGCTCCTTGATTGATCGTCTTTATCGCTTTTTAAATCTATTAATGCTTTTTGAACAAGCCTTCCGTCAATTCAGTCAGCCCGGCAAAGGGCCTGTATGTCTCTTTCGTTGGGCTTACCGGCACGACCGGCATGGGGCGCGACTCTGTGACGTCTTCCACGGCACATTCCCCTTCTGCATGTCGACCTACCATCGGCATGCTTAATATCAAATCATCTTCAAGGAGATCGACCAGTAATACCTGATCCTCCAAGCAGACAATGCCATCGTCTTCTTCAGCCAAAGCCGCCAGTGCCGTCTCTGAGTTGACGATCAACAAGCGAATCTCTGCACTAACCTCAACTGTCGCGACTTGCATACAGTTCTGGCAGATCATTGACACCGACGCTTCAAGGTTGCCAACTACAAGTCCTCTGCGCTTGTAACCGCGTCTGAACTCAAGTCTGGCATGCACATCTCCCGCTCTGTCGTCGAGCAATTCGATTAATCGTTCGAATCTTTCTAGCGGGATGGTACCCTCCAATTTGGCGTTATCGCTGACGAGTCGGCGATGGTTAATCCGTATTGGTAGGGGGCCCTTGAACATAAGGGGCGCATATTAGGCGTCGCGTCACAGACTGTCAAAAGAAAATTACAGAGATTCAGTAACCTATGAGCAATGCACACTCATCCCTAATCCTTGCTTCGACCTCTCAATACCGGCGCGAGATACTCGCCAAGTTGGCTGTACCCTTTATCCAGGTCAGCCCCGACTTTGACGAAATACCTTTAAAAGGAGAAGCCCCGGTGGCCATGGCCGAACGTTTTGCCGCCGGTAAGGCGATGGCAGTCGCCAGCGACCCACTCTATATAGCACCAAAAAACCTCGTTATCGGCTCAGATCAGGTGGTCGTGGTGAACAACCAGGTCCTCGGCAAGCCTGGCAACCGGCAACGGGCCCGAGCCCAATTGCTACTTTGCAGCGACCAATGGGTCACCTATACCAGCGCATTTTGCCTCGCTTGTGCCGGCGCTATATTGGTATTGGAACACGAAGACTACGCCGTAAAGTTCCGGCCTTTGTCTGGCCGTGAGATTGATCGCTATCTCGAACTCGAACAGCCTTTTGACTGCGCAGGCAGCGTCAAGGCCGAAGGCCTGGGGATCGCACTTATGGAGGCAACCCGCGGCCGGGACATCAATACCCTTTACGGCCTGCCTTTGATGCGCCTCGCTCAACGGCTTCGAGAGTATCAAATAGACTCGCTTAACTAACTTTAAGTTTCAGTTTTATCTATTTGATTTAATTACTTTACAGAGTCCATAAGCTTCAGCATTCCGGCATCTGGCTCGGCACGAACGTGAATCGCCTTCTCGCCTTTTTCAAACCCGGGAATTCGTAACTCTGCGGCATGGAGCATCAGTCGGTCATGGCCCAGCAACCCCTTTAACTGTCGATCAAGCAACTCATTGCCGTATTTATCATCGCCGACAACAGGATGCTTAAGGTGGCGACAATGGACCCGAATCTGGTGCGTCCGGCCAGTGATCGGTCTGACCGCTAACAGGCTGTAGGTCTTATTTTGCCTTATCACATCCACTTCAGTCAGCGACGGCTTGCCATCTACCGCGACCACGCAAACGCCGCCTCCACCTTTCAGGGTATCTTTGCGGATTGGCACATCAACATGCTGCCGGCGCTTGGGCCATTCGCCATGCACGATGGCGACATAATGTTTCTCAAATCGGGTTTTCTCCCCTTCTGACTTGCTGCGTAACAGCGCTTGCAGACGCCGCAGATGACTGCGCTTCTTAGCGATCATCAAACACCCCGATGTGCCTCGATCCAACCGATGCACAAGTTCCAGCGACTTGTCTTGGGGCCGCAACTGCCGTAAACCCTCGATCACACCGCTGCTAATGCCACTGCCACCATGTACCGCAAGCCCTGCAGGCTTGTTAACAATCAACATCCTATTGTCTTCATAAATTATTGAATTATCTAATATATTTATTAATCTATCGGGCATTCTAACTGGCTCGCTAGGGTCCGCCATACGAACCGGCGGGATCCGCAGGAGATCGCCTCCCTTAACCCTCGTATCCGCTTTAACACGACCGCCGTTAAGGCGCACCTCGCCTTTACGGACGATGCGATAGATTTTGGACTTAGGCACGCCTTTTAACAGCCGGATCAGAACATTATCGACTCGCTGCCCTTCAGAATCGGCATCGATCTCTACTATTTGGACTGAGTCACTCATGCATCACTGTTCCCAATTGACAAAAACAAAAAAGTTATAAGGCTTTGACCTACATGGATTAATTGCTATGATTGCGGGCGGTTGCGTCTGAACTCCCTTATCATGCAGACGTCCGCCCACTTGTGAGGTGATCACGATACTGTGATCAAGTACTTTAGATTACATTAGTGTGACCTGATTGTAGCGTGATTCCTTGGACCTGATATCTTCATTCATCAGCGCTAACGAATTAGCAGAGACGTCAGGAATAATCCTGGCAGCTTGGCCGTTGAATTGAAACGCTCAAACTGATCCAGAAGTAATCCACAAGGGCAAACCCAGGGTTAATTTAATTGAGAATATCTCACAGTTGAATTTATACATTTTCAGTACCGGATGTCCGGTTCCGAATTGCGGTCTTCTACATCATTATGCCTGAGCCTAGTTCTCGACATAAGCTGTAACGACTCGTTGATCGGAAAAAGGAATCCATCGCTGAAACCATACTAACCGCGTAAACCACATCGCGAACCAGATTCATCAAATCAGTTTATTGATGCTTTATTGTTACTGGCTTTATTGTTTCTAAATAGAGGACTTCGACTACCCGTCAACACACGTAATGACTCGTGGTTAATATCAATCAGCCACCCCTAAAATCAGCGGGGGATATTAACATGAACGGAAGTACAAGAACGTACAATAAACATTTATGGAGACCTGCTTTAGTTTTTAAACAACGGTACTTACCAAGATAGATTTGACGATTTGCGGGTTTGTGGCGCAGGAACGCCTCGAATAAGTGATATCGTAATGAAAAGAATGCTAATTAACGCGACCCACAGTGAAGAACTGCGAGTCGCTATGGTCGATGGCCAACAACTGTTTGACCTCGACATCGAAAACCGCTCCAGAGAGCAGAAAAAAGCCAACATCTATAAGGCGCGAATTACGCGGGTAGAACCGAGTCTTGAAGCAGCCTTTATTGATTTCGGTGCCAATCGGCACGGCTTTTTGCCGCTAAAAGAAATTTCCCGCGAGTACTTCACCGGCGCTGGTGCCAAAGGTGCCGGCCGCGTCAACATCAAGGATGTTGTCAAGGAAGGGACCGAGATCATTGTTCAGGTCGAGAAAGAAGAACGGGGCAATAAGGGTGCAGCCCTCACTACGTTCTACAGCCTCGCCGGTCGCTACCTGGTCCTGATGCCCAACAACCCGCGAGCGGGCGGCATCTCAAGACGTATCGAGGGCGAAGAACGCACAGAGCTTAAAGACGCCATGTCACAGCTCGAGATTCCGAAGAATATGGGCGCGATCATCCGCACTGCGGGTGTTGGCAGGTCTGCAGAAGAGCTCCAATCGGATCTTGACTACCTCATTACCTTGGCGGGTACGATCGCGACAGCCGCTGATTCGGCCAAAGCACCGTTCCTGATCTACCAGGAAAACAACATTATCATACGGGCGATTCGCGACTATTTGCGAGACGACATCGGCGAGATCCTGATTGACACCAAAGATGCCTTTGACCAGGCTACCGAATGGGTTGAGCGGGTAATGCCGCAATTCTCATCGCGGATTAAGTACTACGATAGTGACGTCTCATTATTCAGCCGTTACCAGATCGAAGGCCAGATCGAGTCTGCATTTCAACGGGAAGTTCGCCTCCCATCCGGTGGCTCAGTAGTCATTGACCCAACTGAAGCACTCGTGTCGATCGATATCAACTCATCCAGGGCAACCAAGGGCGCGGACATAGAAGAGACCGCTTTAAATACCAACCTGGAAGCCGCTGATGAAATTTGTCGACAGATGCGTCTGCGTGACATCGGCGGCTTGGTCGTCATTGACTTCATTGACATGAATTCTCCGAAAAATCAGCGCGCAGTGGAAAACCGAATGCGCGATGCTCTGGAAGTTGACCGAGCCAGAGTTCAGGTCGGGCGTATATCTCGCTTTGGCCTACTGGAAATGTCCCGCCAGCGCTTGCGTCCATCATTGGGTGAGACCAGCGGTATCGTCTGCCCTCGCTGTAGTGGGCTAGGCTCAATTCGTGACGTTGAATCCTCCGCCTTAGCAATCATGCGCCTGGTCGAAGAAGAAGCAATGAAAGAGACGAGCTCAGAGATTCGTGCCTTTCTGCCAATTTCAGTAGCCTCTTACTTGCTCAACGAAAAGCGCGGTGACTTAACAGGCATTGAAGCACGAACTGAAGTTCGGATCGTTATTGTTCCTTCAGCCGACTTGGAAACACCCCACTATCGGGTTGAAAGAATCAAAGCAACAGACGATGACGGCTCCGAAGCCAGCTATGAGATAGCATCGGAGCTCGAAGCTGCAGCCCCGGCGGCAACAATCAAACCGATACCAGTTGAACGTGCAGCTGTGCAGGCCATACCCCATCCGGCTAACACTTCTGCTCGACCGACACCAAAGACTAAGGTTGCCGCTGAAGAGAAGCCGAAGAAACCCGGACTGCTGACTCGATTATTAGCGATGTTTGCAAGTGAAGAAGCCCCCGAAGCGCCAACGGTCCCAGCAAAAACCGAAAAGAAATCAAACCAAAATCGTGGCGGTCGTGGAGCACGTCGACGCCCTGATAGTCGCAATCGTACGGAAAACCGCGAACCCCGCCCTGACAACCAAGCGAAATCCACGCCTAAGGAGGATGCCGCGACCGACAAGCCCAGTCGGCCACCTCGTAATCGTAGAAACGCCGACAAAACTCGTGAAGCGGCTCAAGCCGACGAAACTAGCGTCGAAAAACGAGCTGAAAATACCAGAAAACGGCCCGAACGACCCGCGGCCGGCGATCAAGGTCCCGCGGACAGCGACAAGCGTAATCAAGGTAGCCGACAGCGTTCGGGCCAGCGTAAACGCAGCCCCAGAGTAGCCAGTGATGCTGTGACTGAATCTACAAGCGCAACACTCAACAAGGCTGCCGAAGCACAGGCAACGAATACGCCGGCAGAAAACGTGACAATAACGCCAGCAAACAGCGAAACGGCGGCTGTCGAGCCAACGCGCTTGCAGGCAGAATTGGAAAAGCGCGCAGCTGCGAATGCACAGGCATCACAGCCGCAGGTTGAGATCGCTCCCAGCCCGCTAGTCGAAGAGCCCGGGACGACAGACAGCGAAGTCACAACTGCGGAAGCAGTTAGCCCAGTTACCGCTGAACCGGCAGCGGCTGAGGTTGAAGCGGCAGTGGTTGAGCCTGTTGCGGTTGAAGCTACAGTTGAAGCTGAAGTAACTGGAGCTGTGGCGGCTCAAGCTGAACCTGAAACGGTCGCGGTTGAAGCTGAGACAGTTGAGACTGCAATAGCTGATACCGAGTCGGTTGAATCTGCTGCAGTTGAACCGGTGACAGAAGTCGCTGCAGCCCAGGTGCTTGAGACCGAGGCAGCGACTATTGAAGAAGCGGTTATCGAAGCGCCGGCTATTGTCGAAGCGTCCGCCATTGTCGAAGCGCCCGCTATTGTCGACGCGCCCGCTATTGTCGACGCGCCCGCTACGGGGGCTCATCCCTCCGTTAGAGGCCGCGCGGAAAACGACCCTAGGGTAAGTACTGCGCCACCGATCCAAGGCACCGTAACAACCTCTGTCATCGTACCGCCCCCCGCGCCAGCACTACCGGCAGAGCCCAGAACAATCGAGGAAGCCCACCCCAGTCATCGTGGCCGCGCAGCCAATGATCCTAGGGCGCGAGCCAAGCCGAGTAACGCTAAGTAACTCGCCTGGCGGCAAGTTAAAGCGAGCCTCAGGGAACAATAACCGGTTCAATCTCCAATGGGAGATTGAACCGGTTCATTACCTGCTGTTGAACTTGGCGGGCTAATCCCAGAACATCTTGGCCAGTCGCCTTGCCCATATTGACCAACACCAGAGCATGCTGATCAGACACTGCAGCATCACCCACCTTCAAACCTTTCAAACCGAGAGCATCAATCAGCCAAGCGGCTGATAGTTTCCAGCTGCCATCTGCCTGCTCTCTTGCCGGTAAACCCGGGAAGTCTTGCCGCAATTGGTGCCAAAGGTCTGCATCAATCTGAGGGTTCTTAAAAAAACTACCCACGTTGCCGACCATTGCGGGGTCAGGCAGCTTCTTTTGACGAATCTCGGCTACTGCACGGCTTACCTGTTCGGCCGTGATATTTTCTGGCGCCTGCAAGACCTGCCAGCGCTGCAAATCGGCGTAGTCCAACTGGGGCAAAAAGTCACGCCTCAATTGCAAACAGACCTGCGTAATAATGACACGCTGACGAAGGGCCTGTTTGAAGATACTGTCACGGTAACCGAATTGGCAATCCAAATTACTCAAGACCAATGCCTGCCCTGTATCCATATCAATCGCATGCACGGTCTCGACCATCGCCGCCAATTCAACGCCATAAGCACCAATGTTTTGAATCGGTGCAGCCCCCACCAAACCCGGTATCAGGGTCAAATTTTCAAGCCCGAACAGCCCCGCCTTAATCGTCTGCCGAACCAGGTTATCCCAGGGCTCTCCCGCCGCCGCGACAACCCGCTCGCCCGTGACATCAATGCCCCGAGTACCCACGCAGATCACCAGCCCTGCCAGATCCTGAGCAAGAACGCTATTGCTGCCACCACCAAGTACCGTCACTGGCCAGCGACGCTGTCGGGCATAACTAAGAGCCTCAACAATTTGTGCCTCACTGTCTACATCCACCAAGTACTCTGCCCGGGTTGGCAGTCGCAGCGTATTGCGATTTGTAAGCAGTACCTGCCGTTGGATATTAAGCGTCAACTCCCTCTCCAAGCTTTCCAATGATGAAAAGATTATACCTGATGCAGGCCAGCGGGTTGGCATGTATACTTTCGAGCGAAATTATTTCGATAAATAAGGGTAAATCATGGATCTACAAGACAAAGTTGCTTTTATCACCGGCGGTGCTTCCGGACTGGGTCGTGCCACGGCAGAGAACTTCATTAAGGCCGGCGCCAAGGTAATGGTATTCGATCTAAATGCAGAAACTGCCGAACAGGCTGCCGCTGAACTCGGCGCGAATGCCAGCTTTGCCGCGGGTGACGTCGCCGACGAGGATGCCGTGCGCGCAGCAGTACAGAAGACAGTTGAGACCTTTGGCGGCCTCCATATTAACGTTAACAGTGCAGGTATCGGCGCTGCAGCGCGCACCCTCGGTCGAGAAGGCCCTATGCCGCTGAAGACCTTCGAGTTTATTGTTCGTGTCAACTTGATCGGCACATTCAATGTCCTGCGTCTATGTGCAGATGCTATGCAGCACAATGCACCTGTGACTGACGATGGTGAACGCGGTGTCATCATCAACGTCGCATCCGTAGCAGCTTTCGATGGTCAGATCGGCCAGGCGGCTTACAGCGCCAGCAAAGGCGGCGTGGCTGGTATGACATTGCCTATCGCCCGCGATCTGGTGAAGCAAGGCATTCGCTGCGTGACGATAGCACCGGGTATTTTCGAGACTCCGATGATGAAGTTTGCCCCACCGCAGGTCCGCGAGCCACTGATCGAGATGACGCAATTCCCACATCGATTAGGCGACCCCAGCGAGTTTGCCCAGACCGCGGCTTATATCGTTAATTGCAGCTATATTAATGGTGAAACGATTCGTCTGGATAGCGGTATCCGTATGCAGCCTAAATAGGCTCGCATTTGACACAGAGCGCTTGAACAAGGCACTCAAACACAAAAAGGCGCACCTGCTCTCGCGGATGCGCCTTTTTTATGGGCACTGATCTCCCGAGTTATCGGTTCAGCTGTCCCGGTTCAACGATCCCGGTTCGACGATCAATGCTACAACCTGATCGTAGGCGGATTCTGCCAACGACCGCATCTCGTCATCAGTTCTATCCTGAATAGGATGGCCAACAAACATCCGTGGCGCATCAAAACCCAGGGATTCAGCCTGAGCTACCGCCGCATCACGAAATTCTTCTGAGGCGATAAAGCCACCAGGAATTCCTCTGCGATCCAAGTCCATGATGTCATGCAAACTGCACGACGTGCACGATCCTCAGTCCGCGAGCGCCTCAATGACCACATCGCACTCAGTGGCTATCTGTTGCTTGAGCTCTACCGGCGCAATACGGGTAAAAGTGGGCTTCGCATAATGCCGCGGAATCGCTCCCGCTTGAGTTAACAACTCATCCAGACGCGCTATAAAAATATTACCCCGTGGCTTGGAAATATCCAGAAACCCCACCTTCAAGCCAACAAGGCTCTCTCGCCGGGGTAACGGAATCCGCGACTCTGGAGCGAGCTCCGCGGTTGGATCCAAAAAGCTACTCATAATTATGACCTCTCTGTGTTGTTCGCTAGTCTACTATGGCTCGTCAGTGGTAATCGTCAGTGGTAATCGTCAATAGTCATCGTCAATGGTAATCGTCAATAGCGCACTGGGATGACATCAATTCTATCTGTTCTGGCTCTATCTGTTCTGGCAGAAACCTTTACGTACGCACTCAGCGGTCAGCAACCAATTGCCGCCACAACCTTAACTATAATATCTCTCGGGTGACTGGCACACTGCCAATTTTACCACTCGCACCCCAGCCGGCAATAATCGCTGAAAACAGACCAGCGCTGCCACCAGCTCGAACGATATTCAAGCCACCTTCCCGAAACTTCGGTAGCATCTGACCCTTAAGCTTCTCTGGCAATCCCTCAGAGATACCACCAGCGCCGACAATTAGTTCACTACCTGGTATTTGCAATAAATCATGCAATTCGGCTTTAAGCCTGGCCTTAGACCAGCCTGCATCACGGAATACTCGCTCATGCTCTGGCGAGATCACCAGGAAGGCATCCGCTGCCATCACCATTTTTGGATGCGAGACGACTCTCAGCCCAGCAGCAAAGGACCGGCTCAAGGATTCCGGAGTACGAGACTTTTGATCAACGATGCCTTGCACCCCATCCGCGGCAAAGAGACTGACCGTCGATGCTTCACGACTGAAACCACGCTCCTCCGCATAAGATTCCCAACATGAACCTGTTTCATCCTCGGCGAAACAAAACGTATATTTACCGGGATTACCTAGCGCCGACCGATCCACACCTCCTGGCCGACCACCGCCGACATTGCGAATAACAAGCTGCAATGCTCGACCAATCGTCGCATTCGCACGATTTCCCTGGCCTAATGCGTTGCCCCTCGAGTTCATGCCAATCGCCCGACTCAACGGCCCATTAACGAGCACCATCGGACCCGAAAAATATGTGGTGGCAAGCAGGCCATGCATACAAAACTCATCCATCAGCGCGGCCTCTACTGCGGCTATGACCACCGGCAAGTATTCAGGCTTACAACCAGCCATCACTGCATTAATGGCAATCTTCTCAATACTACAAGGCGCATAATCAGGCGGGACATCACCAACAATGTCATCAGCCGCTCTTAGCGTGCCCTGAAGCATGCGCACGACTCGAATTTCGGTAGGTGGCACCAATGGTAGACCATCGCTCCAGCCACGGTCATAGCATGCTTCAACCTCATCTTCACCATCAGCAATATTGACCCTTCTGGCTTTAAGCTGCTGGCTTCCATATTTCACCGCCAACTTTTCTGCCATACCAGGATCCTGAGACTTTGAACCACAGCCAGGCCGAAAGGCAGGCAAGCTGGCACTAAAGTTCTGCGCGCACACCCGCTCCCAAGCCGACCGATCCCAGCCTTCTAAACGTTCAGACTCCTGTGCATCATCATAGCAAATGAGGGTAGGCACAATTTCTATCTTTAACTCAAAAGAGTTCGCAAGCTCACGATCATCTTCAATCGTGAACCCATCAGGTAAATCACCAGGGAAACCAGGATTGTCTTGTGAAAAGATGCGAAGCTCGGTACTCGACGCGAGCGCTGCAGCGACAGGCTGGATCATTCGACAGGTTTCGCAGTCTTCTTTAACCACGAGCACATAGTGGCGCATTAATATCGGCTCCATCTAAACAATGAAATCACGCCAGCTAAAACTAGGCGCTGTAATTAACGGTATGAACCATGGATGTCATTGTCTTGATACATTCCTGATCAAACAACTGCTGCAAGCTGTCGCCAATTTGATTGTATTCCGCACATCCAAACATCTCTGCGCCTTCTATACCTAGCCAGGCATTCCTACCGTTTGACTTTGCAACATACGCCGCCTGGTCGGCGATGGCAAGAACCTGCTCCCAATTGAAGCGTTCTGGGTGCCAACTGTTAAACGGGTACGGCGCAAAGCCGATAGATCCTGTCATATATCCCTTTGAGCCGTTTCCCACCAAAAATGTGTGCTCCATCAAGCCGCAACGAATGCGCTCAGCCAATTGGTTCGGCCCATGCAGACCATGACAACGCCCGACAATAAGAAATTCGTCGCCACCCCAACGAATCAGGGTATCGGAGTCGCGAGTGTGTTTGACGAGAACGTCACAGACCTGGATTAACGCCTCATCACCCGCTGGATGGCCGAAGCTGTCATTAATATTCTTAAAACCATCTAGATCTATCATCATGAAAAATATACTTGGTTCCTGTAGCAAAGCCTCATGGGCGCTCTCCCCCTCTTCGAGTTCGCCTAAATATCTTTGCATAATCGCGACCTGATTTTCCAAATAGTCATAAAGGTACCGTCGATTGTGTAAGCCAGTCAGGGCATCAGTCATGCTTGCCTTTAGCAACTGATCGTTTACCCCTTCAAGTTTATCGTTCTGCTCCGCCAACTCATGAGTTCTAAGGCGGACCAAATCTTCAAGAATCTGATGCTGCTGACGGGCGACACTTAGCTTTCGTCGCTGAAGATATACAAAGCTCGCTCCCGAACCACTCACTATCGATATATAGATCAGGTAAGCCCACCAACTCAACCAAGGTGCGGGGACTACCGACAGATTGATTGCAGCACCATCCAAATTCCATACCTTATCGCTGTTGGAGGCTTTAACGCGAAATGTATAATCACCAGCAGGTATATTTGTGTAGGTGGCACGGCGAAAACCTTGCGCCTGAATCCAATTTTCATCAAACCCGACCAACTGGTATTCATATTGGTTCTTATCGGGAGACGCGTAGTCAAGCGCCGCAAAATTAAACGTAATCATTCGCTCGTCATAACCGAGTGTTATGTTAGACGGAGACCCTTGCGTACTGTGAGCAAAAACCGATTCGTTGAGGCTGCTATTACCGTTAATAAAAACTGGCGGGACTATCAAATTAGGATGAATATCGCTCGGCTTAACGGCTAACAGGCCTTTTGCACCACCAAATAATAACCGGCCATTTTTATCCTTCAGCCTGGCACCAAAATTAAATTCATCACCTCGAGTACCGTTATGTTGATCATAAATTTGAAGTTGCATGGTGGACGGGTCAATTTGTACTAAACCCCGATTTCCACTCATCCAGATAGCGCCTTGATCGTCTTCTAGAATGCCGTAGATCGTGTTGCTCTGTAGACCATTGATTCGATCAAGATGCTGAAATTTAATCTCTCCTCTATAACGATCGTCGATATGCCAAAAATTGACTCCGCCATTGAGTGTGCCGATCCAAAGCGTTCCATCTGAACTCTCAAATATTTCCCAGGCCGTATCATTGCTAACGGCATCAGGGTCATTTTCATTGGCTTGAAATCGGTCGAATTTATGGTTCACCTCATCCAGCAGATTCAAACCACCACCCTCGGCGCCCACCCAAAGAATGCCAAATGAATCTCGGTAGATTGCCAAAACACGATCGGATCCTAAGGAATGAATATCCTCTGCAGCATGCCGATAATGCGTAATTTTCTGCGTTATTCGATCTATTCTATTTAACCCACCGCCGTAAGTACCAACCCAGATCACATCCTCTTCACCGTAAATAGCGGTGATACCATTGGCACTCAGGGAGTTCTGATTACCCTCCTCATGCACCATGCAAGACAGATCACCACTGAGCACTCCAAACTGACACAGTCCCGCCGTTCTGGTACCTATCCACAAGTTTTCATCACCTTCAGCCCATAGAGCCATAACTCGCTGATCAGCTAATGGTAGTAAGAAATCGCTAGCTTCATAGCCGCCCGCTGCATTCATGTCGAGGCGGTTGAGTCCAGCACCATAAGTACCAACCCAGAGTGAACCATTATCAGACTGCGCTAAACTTACAACAACATCACTGTTCAATTGACCGTCTGCCTGAGTGTAGTAAGCAAAGGCTCCACTGAGATAATTCCATCGATCGACACCCTCGTAGCTACCTACCCAAAGGACATTGGACGCATCCTGGAATATCGAATCTACACGATTACCGCTGAGGCTCTTGGCATCTTCAGGTTCATGAAGGTAAGTAACGAAATTATCCTCGGCAGGTTGCCATTCACTCAGCCCTTTGTCCGTCCCGATCCAAATCGTATTTTCATGATCTATTTGAATATCCCTGATCAAGCCACTTTGTAACGAGCCCGACGACTGCGCATCAGCCCTGTAATGGTGAAACTTATTCGCTCCTGGGCTGAAACGGTTGACACCTCCTGATTGCGTACCGATCCATAACTCACCCTCGTACTCCTTGATGACGCGAATGTGACTATCACTCAGAGAAGACGAATCGACAGGATCATGCTGGTAGCTAAAAAAGCTATTCGTCGCTGCATCAAACCGCGCCAAGCCCACTTCAGTACCAACCCAGATCTGACCCATACTATCTTCAAATATTGCAGTAACAGACTCGTGCGGCAAGCTCACCCCATCATCAGCGGCGAGATACCTTTCGAAATGATTCTCACCAATCACTTTTCGATTCAAACCAGCGCTGGTACCAACCCAGAGCCGCTTTTTGCTATCTAGAAACACCACTCGCACGTCATTACTGGACAGACTACGTTGATCACTAGCGTCGTGGCGCCAGTTTAAAAATGATTTGGTATTTTGATCAAAGTAATTCAGACCACCGTTATTCGTTCCAATCCAAATATTATTGTCGTCATCCAAACAGAGCGACCAAACCCAATCATCAGCCAACGAGGTTGCATCTCTATAATCATGCTCGTAGATGACAAAGTCATAACCATCAAATCGATTCAATCCTTCTTGAGTCGCGAACCACATAAAGCCATGATGGTCCTGCAAAATATCCATAACACTCGCGTGCGACATGCCATCGTTAGTCGACAAATGTTCAAACCTTATATTTCGACCAACGCCAAACGCACCGTCACATAGGCAGCTAAAAAGAATTAACCATGGCCAAATTGATCTTATGCTCATTGGCTTTCCATTTTTATTGCCACGCTCTCAGCATAAATGACCATACCTCATTGGACCCCGAGCCAGCTTTTATATGTCGGTGTACTCACATCCATTAACGCCGCACCACGAGACAGATACTTACCCGTAGCACGTTCGACCACACCTAACAGAGTCTCTCTAGCCTTCCTGATAATATTTTCATTCTTGTCAGTAACATCAGGCTGATTTCTAGCCCGTACCAGTAGATATACGATTTTTTCAACTTGCTGCCATTCCTTACATTTCGGGCCTTGCTCGAGTTGACGTAGACGCTGGGCCTTGGTTAATTGCCGCCGATAGGTAGACTCAGCCTGACCCAACAAATCTGCAGCATTGCGAATAACACCAAACGCCTGTTGACTGGCGATTAGCAAAAACTCCTCAGTAAGCCATCTACCCAAAGGGCTTAAATTTTCTCTTTCAGTATCGACCAAAGTGACTAGATTTTTTTCAAGCAACGTCCATAAATCCTCACCCAACGCTATCGAAGATTCTGACTCAACCATTGATCCAGGCCAATCTCGATTATCTTCTCCATCACTCGGCTTCACTGCTTTCTGAAGATCAAGTTCTCCAACTCCAATCTGATCACCATCGACCATCAGCACGGCTCTCAATACGCTATGCTGCAACTCTCGAACATTCCCAGGCCACGAATATGATTCTAAGATAGCTTTCGCATCGGCACTCAAGTACAAGCCCCGCTTTTGATATTGAAGACAGTATTTCTCGAGGAAATGATAGGCGATCGGCAAAATATCAGAGGGGTGGTCACGCAACGGTGGCGGTGTTAGCGTCATCACTTGCAAGCGATAAAACAGATCGCTGCGAAACCCACCAACTTTGACTTCCTCAATCAAGTCTCGATTAGTCGCGGCAATGATGCGCACATCTATCTTTTGGCTAATCGACGCTCCAACTGAATTAACAGTCTTCTCTTGAACAAAACGTAACAGCCTAGTTTGAACATCAATGGGCAGTTCACCGATTTCATCCAGAAACAAGGTGCCGCCTTCAGCTTGCCGAATATAGCCCTTGCTGGCAGTATCGGCACCGGTATAGGCGCCCTTTACTCGACCGAAAAGTTCCGCTTCAATCAAGTTAGGCGAGATAGCCCCACAATCAACCGTAACGAAAGGTTTATCGAATCTGTGACTAAGATCATGCACAGCATGGCCTAGCATCTCCTTGCCAGTACCACTTTCTCCAGTAATTAAGACCGTCGCATCTGTTTGTGCAACTTTTTGCACCTTCAGCATGATCTGCTGCATTTCTGCTGATTGATAAACCAGTTTGTTTTCACGGACAGCCTGTCTCAGTTCACTGACCTCAACTCGCAGCTTCTTACTTTCTTCATCACGTTTTTGTAGCCATTTGTCTAACAGATCTGCCCGATCCAGCGACACAGCAATTTGACTCACCAAAGCTGATAGAAACTCCAAATCCCTTTCGTCCATCTCATGATTAGACTCGTTGTCAATGTAGAGACAACCAATCAAATCTTCACGAACCACAAGTGGCACGACACATCGAGATACATGACTCGACAACTTAACTATGGAAGGGCGCCTTTCGGCTAAAACCGATTCAATCAATGGTGCGATCCTCGACTCATCGGCCGACACATCTATCGGACTAACAGCAGTTGTTTCTGGCTGCCACTCGCTGGCTGACACTAAATAAGTTCCAGCACGACCCTTCGAGATTTTAGACGATGAATGCGCTTTTACACCAAACAGCGCGACGACATTCGATTTAAATGCCTTGGCAACCCTTCCGGTCAGCTCTCTGCCGATTACTGCAGTTTCGCGTTCTGCAGAGACAGACGACATTAACTCCCAAAGTAACCCCATGTTGCGGTAATCTTTGACCGGATCTGCGGTAAATATCGCACTACCTTTATTAAGCGCACCAGCTGACTGGACACGCCTACCGGCGCTCCAAAATACAACTCTCGCACCGCCCGCCAGTTTTGCTATATTCAACGCACTGTCTGCACGCTGTATAAGCTCACCAGCATCTAATAACTGTTTATTTAGCGGGTCACTACAGCTGCAACCGATACTGATCGTTAGCTTGACCACTTCGTTGACAAATTTAGCTTCGAGTATTTTCTCTTGAATTTTTTCTGCGATCGCTTTCGATCCAAGGGGATCTGTGCCAGGCAGTACGATAGCAAATATAGCACCCGTATAATGAAATAATAGATCAGACTCTCTCAAGATAGATCGTAACAAGGTGGCCATATCGCGCACCGCTGTATCACCCTGCTCGCGACCAAAGCGATGGTTGATCTGATCAAAATTATCCGGATTGATGAATAGCAAACTCATTGGCTGGCTTTTCAGCTTTAGGCCTTTCGCCAATTGACGGATGCATGTCTCGAATTCGATGCGGCCTGGCAGATCACTGACTCTATGACGCAAGGCCCTGGACATTTCCCAGTTAGCAATCAACGACCTTCCGTTTATAATAATCATATTTAGCAGCCAACCTGTTGAATCGACTGGCTGACATGCTTGTTGCTCACCGAATGTCAGCAACTCATGTGAATGAGCAAACCGTAGCCCGACGAGCAACCAGGATTCAGCGAATTTGGTATTCTGCGTTGAATAACTGCGGCGCTCGTGTAACACAGGGCTGACCACATCAGAGGAACTTTGATACGGTACTAGGACAAGAAGGCTTAACGGGTTCTGGCCAACCCTTATCATGCACTCCTGACCATCTACGCTGAGGAATTTTTTCTCTGCCATCATTGATAAAGCTGAACGACTGGCGACTTCGGTAGACGCTAACTCCGGAAGTGGTTCACCCGATGGATCGGGACAAAGCATGGAGGCACCATCGCTTGAGATGCAGACAGACGCACCCTGGGTATTTCCAAGACGTTTGATACTACTCAAATAGCAGTCGAACAATTCAGAATTTATCATTATTTCCCTGAGTCGAAACGCCAGGGTCAGATGCCCTTGACCTAGTGCAATGGCCTAGCCTCGAACTTATTTACCCAGCCACTAGGATAGACCATCTCTAATTTCTGCCTGATAAGTTTAAAGCTACACCCGTCGAACATCGTTTGAAAAAACCTGTCTATTGCCAAGCTAACGTCATTTATCGGACAGGCTAAATGCCTATTACTCACCCAATATAAACTTAATCACTACTTGAATAAGTTACTCATAATCCACTGTCACATTACACCTTCACGGAGGGTTTCGCGGCAAACGCCACCGGGCGTATTCAAAAACAGCCTGCTCAGTGCCGAGGCTAGCATCGGCTTAGAATAACCGAACCCTTGGGCTTTTTGACAACCCAAACTCAGGAGATACTTTTCCTGTGCAACCGTTTCGACGCCCTCTGCAATAATGTTTAGATTAAGCTCTTCTGCAATCGCACAAATAGCCGAGACGATGCTTTTAGCAACAGAGTTTTCAAGCATCGAGCGCACAAAGCATTGGTCTATTTTCACCACATCCAGTGGGTATCTTGCGAGGTTCGCAAGACTCGAGTAGCCTGTACCGAAATCATCTACGGCTATTTTAACGCCTAAATTACGCAG
>Ga0115567_10002146_pt1 | contig 19567 bp, 18 predicted proteins | sample COGITO_mtgs_1204_2_FD_88679 | JGI IMG/M metagenome (GOLD analysis project Ga0115567, IMG submission 88679) | Pelagic marine microbial communities from North Sea - COGITO_mtgs_120412 | ecosystem: Environmental > Aquatic > Marine > Epipelagic | place: Germany:Helgoland, sampling site Kabeltonne... | reverse complement strand
TAAACACCCTTGGACACCAGCCTGTTGCAAGCCTCGCGCCTGGGAAGAAGTTGAATCACTGACTGGAGGAGGTTGGAGGAGAAAGACAATGCAAACACTTTTGTGAACGCTAAAGTGTCACTTCACATTTCGGCGGTTGGGGTCAGACCCGACGCCTGAAGTTCCTCCCGTGACAATGGCCACCTGGCCGGTCATCTCAGCCGCTCGCGGGGTTCTTTGCTGCGTTGCCTTCCACCATATCATCGCACCGAGAACAGCTGCTCCACCCAACAGAACAACTTTGAAAGGGGATACGCTCCAAGCTTCACTCATGCAGGCAGTCACTCGACGCTTGATTGCCCGCCAACGACAGACACAAGCTAGTAGGGAGCCCTCCTGCAGATGCGCCCTGTGTTGTGGAGGTCTTGGGTTGACATTCGCGCAAAAGTGGTCTCCATGTAAATGTGTGGGCCGTCCCGGCCCCTGCTCTGCCACTGTGTGTTTTCGCTCTGCGATCTGCGACTGTTTGTCAAGAAACGGATGCTTCTCTTTGTGGGCCTGTACTCTCAGTAAACGTGTGGGCCTGGGCTCCCGGCCACTGCTCTAAACTGTTTTGTCGCTCTGCGATCTGCGACTGTCTGTAAAAAAACGGATGCTTCTTCGTAAAAAAAAATTCTCGAAAGCCAAACATTTACAGGGTTGTTTCTGTTATCAGGGATATTGAATATATCACCACCACCATGAGGGCCTGTCCGAAGAAGGTCTTCCTCTTAGGTCTGTCTCTACTTCTGAGTACATTATCATCCGGATTCTGCCTCCCCGTGCGGGCTCGTCGGTCTGTAAGCCCCTTGTACGAGGTCATTCGGCACATCTCTCCGGCAACCCTGAGCCACGGGCACTTGTTCTTTACTAGTGTTGCGCTTTGATAATCCAGCGCTGCAAGCTGTCGTGGGGGCTTCAAGCACTCATTGTTCCCGGCCCAGCGTCAGAAATGACGCCTAAAGCAGCCATCCTGGCACGATGCAAGCGGCGGCGGCGGCGGTACTCAGTCTCTTCAGCATCGTAGAGCAGCGCGACGAACTCTCGTGCCCCTGCGCAGGGGTCCCGTGGTGAGCATCGTAGTCAGCACAGATCAGAGACAGTACTTCCCTTGCCGTCAGACATATGTTGCTCGGATTCGTGCGACTTAGCTCTGGGCTAGACAGGTGGGTCCTGCGCCTGAGTAGAAAGGGCTGTCCTCCATTCCCTCCGCGCGTTCCTCCATTCCGTGATCAAGGCCCGGCGGACTATGGCTAGGCCGCTGTCCCACACGAGCTCGGCCCCCAGATTGACCAGCCCGATGTTCCTGCCACAGACAATCAGATTTCAGCGCCACAATTCGGCCGCAAACAATATCATCTGTAAAGTTGTTACTCTTTGTGGGACGGTGTTGGCATGAGCCTGTTCGGAGTCGTCCCAGCACAGCGAGGGCCGACGCAGAGCAGAGCCCGCGGGTCCTATCTGAGATCCTGCAAGTGCGCCGACCTCCGCTGCCCCGGAGTTCCGCCGCAAAATCGACGCCGGCGCAAGGCCGTTCGCCGCGCTCACTCGACGCACGATGTTGTTAGGCCTCGTGTTCACGGGTCGCGATAGAGTCGATAGAATCCCATTGCCACCAGCACGGCTTTCGTCGCCACCACCACCACCGTCCAAGAGCGTCGGCAAGTAGCCAAGACCTACCTGGAGCGAACGAGATTCCTTTGGCTCCACCGAGTGCGGGCCGGGAAGCGCTTGCATCGAATCAGACTCAGCGCGGCGATTCGGCGACCGCAGCTCGGGAAGACGTGCGCGTTTCGACGGAGAAGCTGTTGGAGCCACGCTGCATACCAACAATAGCGTGAGGGGTTATGACTGGAATGCCCGGGTCACACCACACTCTTTCCTCGCAATACACATCGTTCCTTTCTCATTTGGGAGCGAGGAGTGTCCGCAATCGAAAGACGGGGCACACCTCAAACCTGCCGCTTGAGAAGCTAGGATGGTTGCTCGCATATCTGCGATTCGTGCCGCGATGAAACGCTCCTGTGCGCGAGCATGCGCTCGGACATTTGCAACGATTTCAGGTCCCATACGGAAAAGGAGATCTTCAGCGCGCACCTACCGCATCGTTCAACGCCGTCGCTCACATCAGCTCTGGGTCCATAAGATGAATACTAAACGGGTGGTCGCGTGGCAGGGCCTAAGAAACACTTCATTTAGCAGTGAAGTCTCAACATTGGACGTGAACGCTGAACGGGTGATGCAAACCTCATAAAGCTCGACCGGCATGCGCGCGACCACGCGGGCGACCGAAGTAGCGCAGCAAGGCCCGCCAAAAAAGGCGCCGACGGAAAGGGTACTGACGACCATCGTGTGTGATTGAGACCGGGACCCGACCTCGACCTCAAACTCCGCAAGGACTTTGCATTCTCCACTGGATACTAGGTAGCAGAGCAGGTCTTGACTCGGCGGGAACTGTTCGGGAAGCTTCCAGAAGCGGTGATCAAATGCATCCTCTGGCCGCTGGCGATCGTATATCACCTTATCTGTGTTGGGTTCCGCGTGAACGTGTTTCATGTTGAGAAAGTAAGCGACGGTAAACTTCGGGCGTAGCTCGTAATGTCGCCACGCTGAAAAGAGCTCGAGAAAGTTAATTTTCTTCTGAATGGCGAAGAAGTATTTGTCGATATGGTAGCGGGACAGTATGCGGATGTAAGCATCGCGTGGCAGCGATGCAAGAATCACATTCCCTTCCGCTTGAATTGTTGCTGACCTCGGCTGATCGAAAATCAGTCCAGCCTCGCCAAACGAATTCCCAGGTCCAAGCCGGCGCACTACAACTATCTCGCCAGTCTCACCAGCCATTCCTCCGACCGAGCGCATGAGCACCCGAGCGTACCCAAGCGCGATGATGTAATACTTGTCAGGCTCCTGGCCCTCCGTGACGATGCGCTCGCCGTCACGCGCGAAAGAGCATTCGCAGTGTGAGCAGACTGCGAAAAGGGCTTCGTTGGAGATGTTTTGCAAGTTAGGACACAGCCCAAATATTCGCGCGAGCTTGGTCAACTCTGCCGCTGTTCGCTGCGCCGGCGGTGTCAGCATTGCGGCACGAAATTGCTCGCCAAGAAGCCGCGCATGCACATCCTTACTGATTTTGCGCACATCGACCACGTGTGCTATCCGTGCTGCAGCACGCTTCACCTTCAAGATCGTTACCAACATCCCTGTCGAGAAGTGCGGTGCTGCATCGACTACCACAGGTGCGTCCTCGTTTGATTTCTGCACAGTATGCCGTTTTTTGCCTGTCTTGCTGCCTAGCTTACCTTGGTTTGCAGATGGCGTTGCTATGCCCGTCATCCTTGCAGTAGGTGTCTGCTTCGTTTTGGAGCTGCAAGTGGACGCGGCTATCAGCAAGCCGCGCCGCCAGCACACCACAAGCAAAAGGTTTTCAGCAACGACGCGCTCTCCGAGGGGGAAACGAGAACCGCATGGTTTTCCCTCCAGTCACGCTACGGGGCTTGACTGCATCTCGAGCATGCGCTTCGGCTAGCGTCTCCAGACTAGCTTCTTCCTTCACGCCTGCAACAAACTCCTGCGAGAGAAAACGGAATGTAAGGTAAGTCGGTGACAATTTCGAGATGTGTTCAGGGACGGAGCAAGAAGTCGACCAGCACGAATCATCACGTTATAAGATTCAAGGCAGCTACTTTCAAATCGGGTGGAAAGTGCCTGATCTTCCTCCCCCTCTCCTCGCCAGTTCTCTCGAAGCCTGCTGAGATCAAAGCTAGCTGCGACGTTCACCTGCATTGCAGCACATGAGTCCTACGGTCAGCAAACTCGGTCATTCTTAATCGTGGCTGTAATGACTATCAAAGCAAGCTAACGTGGGAAGGCTCGACGAGGCCGTCCAGGTATCGAGAGGCACCTGCGCTGCCGGCTCTTCGGCGACGCCTTCGGCTGCCACCACGGCTCGGCACAAGGCCAAACGGTCGCGCCATGTTGCTTCTGGCCGCCAGTGCTCGCTCTGCACAAGCAATTCAGTATCGAAACTATTGAAATGCGTAATTTGAGCCGCTGCCAAGCAACGGCAGGTGAATTGCCCATCCGAATGGTCCATTTGAGTCAAGAAAGGGGCCACAATCAACTTCGGGAAATCACCTGCGCGGCCAGCTCGCGAACACGAACGGGAAGTGATAAAAGATGTCTCTGTGCATCCTCCTCCGAGATGTCATCAACGCCGAATCGTATGGAGCTGGACGGCCTGTTACCGATCAACGCACGAGCAGCGCCTTTCGCATTCATGCATGCCACTGCACCAACGAGTTTGCCGAGCCGTTTGAGGCGATTCTTTTCTTTCCTGGGATGCAAGCCTGTGCTGTCCGAGACTTCAAGGTCCTCTGAAAGGAGGTTCTCGAGCCCTTGAAAGCGTGCAGGGAGTGCTACCAGCGCATCATGAACTGCGTGGTCCCCAGCGGCAGTGTCAGGATGAATGCTGCGGCAGAGTTTGTAGCGGTGCAGCCAGCTAAGCTGTAGCCAGACGCCAGAGCGCGAGCTTGCAGCCTCCTTCGCAACGAGGTTGCGGGCGCGCGAAGGCAGTGAAAGCACGGCAACTCGTGCGAGGTCCTCCATTTTCGTTGCCTGCATACGGTTTTTGTAAGCCATTGCAGCAGCTCGGAGTTGCACAGGAAAGCTACGCAGTGCGGGAAACAGGAACACGCACCCTTCTTTGCGAGGTGCGAGTATCCTTAATTGCCGCGAACTGCCCTGCAATCTCTTCCGAATCTTCGTCAGGCAGGCCACGCCGTTTCTCCGATGCATTCGGAACAGCGTTGACTGATCTGAGTCGTGCAACCTCATCGTCTCCCGGTTCCACGGAGCTCACGCGACGAATGAAACTGCCCGAAGACTCTCTGTGTGGCGGTGCAGGTATGCTGCCTCCTATATGTTTGCAGCAACTCAAAAAGGCCTCGAGTCCAACAATTCCTGCGAGACTTCCATCCTGCCCACACACATTCCGTCGTTGAGCTCGGCGAGGGCAAAAGCAGAAATGTGCAAGTTTGGCATACCGCAGCTGCTGGGCGAAACCTGCAGTGCCAGGACGGAATTGATGGCATCAAAATCTATGTCATGGGAGACAGAGTGAAGAAATGTTATCAAGGTCGGTACATCGACGTATCCAAGCGGCTCGCCGCCCTCAGACCGAGCCTCAAGAGTCTTGAATGTGCGCTGCATTTTTGCTGGATCGGTCAGAGTCGCTTTGCGCTCTGCATCGCTCGCAACAATATAACTCTGAGCGCTGCTCCTGAGCAAATCGAGCCATGCGCCTTCCAGATCGTCTGGTGCCGTGCGAAATGAGGAGGCAAGTAGGTTCAGCTCCGGCAGCATCTCGCGGAAATCCCTGAAAAACATTTTGTCACCTCCTGGCGTGCCTCCGACCCCGTTGTTGTGCACAGGCGTTCTCGACCTGCAGTACTTGGAGAAAATGTGCCTGCTCGCCACGTGCACGTTGGTGTTCACCAAATGAGGAAAGGCAGTGCACATCTGCTGGTTCTGTGCGCTCAAACGTGTGCGCAGCCAGGTCTCACCGCATCTGGCCGTCGGACGCTTGTGCGCCGTCCTGTGGGAAGAAGCAGCCGAGGTCATCTGCTGTCAAGAATCCCTTACGACCTTGGTCGAGTGCACGAAAAATGCAACCGACTTGCGTTGCCTCCTCATGCTCCACAGCAGCCTGGACACTTGCGAGGTCGGCGTGCATGCGCTTGAACTCCCAGAAGTCTAGAAGTCCATTGGAATCGGCATCGTAGAATTCATGCAGGGCCTTGAGCTGAGCCCGACTCGGGGCATTGTCCGTCGCAGAAAACAGCGAAGCTAGCTCCTCCATCTGCACAAGGCGAATATTCAAGACTCAAAAGAGGCGCCACAATTCCGTAGTGTTGCCTTCTACGGTGCGCATGGCGGATGGATTCGCGGGGCTTGTCACATCCAGGTTCCCATCGTTGCTGAAGTCGAACGTTGCAAACACAGTGCGAAGGCGTTCTTCATCTGCAGCCTGATGTGGGGGTTCAACGAGAAGCGCGCGCGCAGCAGTTCAGTACGCGGCATCACAGCACCAGGAAGGCAGAGTCAGTTAGTTACCTTGAGGTCCGCAGCGTACAACGCATCTGAACAAGGGTGGTGTCCTGTTCCTGCCATTGGAACATTTCATTGTCATGGTGACATCGGGTCTATAAAGGAGGGAAAGGGTGAGTATTTGTTGCTCTAGCGTCTGGGCGTGGATAGACCGCCGGCCCAATCTTTGTCCGTCGCTGACGCAAGCTCCCTCGACTGAGTACGCCTGCAGCACAGCAATTAGCACAGTGCAAACAAGGGGCCGGCACGCCTGGAGGAACTGTTTCTGCCAGAAATTAAAAGCACAGATATGGTTGCTCTGCTTCATGTTCGCAAGTAATGTTTTGAGAATACCCGGTGTTGTCTTGGTAGAGCTCAAGAAGAGTTGCCTGCAATCAAACGTCAAAGATCGTCTGAGTATCCCGCTGGTGGTGGATTGTTGCACTACTTACGAGTAACCATATGCGATCCCTTTGGTAATGGATTGTTGCACTGCTCGGGAGTGGACTTCTGACCCAATTTGAACCCCAGCGAATAACCCTGGCAGCGCGCGTGGGCCACACCAGCGCGCACTAGTGCGCCCATGCCCGCAAGCCGAGGACTGAAGTGCCTCTCGTGGGTGTGGAGGGCGAGTTGAGAGACAAAGTACGTGCCTCGGTTAAGTGATGACTGTTGATGGGGCTGGCAGGGCGGTCGTGTCGGGAAAGGTTGAGGGGCCCGGGGATGCTTTCACCTGGTACGCTGAGCTATTCTCCTGGGCCTGCTCGAAACTTCTGGCCTCAACAGCCGAGACGTATCCCCGTAGCTGACGCCGCCTAGCCTGGTCACTGCCAAGAACGTCGCCCTTCATATCCCCGCGCCCCTCCAAGTCTCCTCCAGTTGGTGCCTAAGCCATCGTCGGGTCGGGGCAAAACGGCGGACAAGAAGGCTGGCCCGCCTACACGGGACAAATATTTTTTTGCGGCGAGAACTCCATCTGCCCTGACCAGTTTGACTAGTCCGATCCGCGAGGTGCCTCTACGCTTCCTACATCGGCGGTTGTTCCTGTCAGCTACTTTCGCATTTGCAACAACATCAATGCAAAGGGGCGGAGGCTACCTGACGCCGCCAACGACTTCAGCCCATGCTCCGTCTAGGACCAAAGCATCCTCTGCTAGTTGGCTGGACGATCTCGCCGATGCTCAACGGTTCATTCCCTGCCATCAATCCCAACTCGAATTCACAAAGTGCGTGCTTGTTCCGTCTACGAGTGTCTCATTTCAGAAGCATACTGCAGGCTTTTGGAGGAGCATGCAGGCATGAGTGTTATTGGCCCGAGTCTCTCCCGAGAAAACCTCGCTGATATGCGTCGAATGATTCATGAGATGGAGGAATGCGAGCTTGCAAGCTACGGTGAAGCCATACAATACCGGCAAGATTTCATGCACCTGTGCGTTGCTGTCAAAGATCCTTCTTTGGTGATGGGCTGAAAAAACCACCGTGCATTGTAGATCGACTCGGAGAGACCCAGCATGGATGGAACACTGCCTTTCCCAAGGAGAATGTGCGGCAGCGCATGAAATGCGTACTTGAAGGAGGAGATCTGATGGTTGGTAGTCTTCAGCCACTGCTGTGCATGTAAGATTCACCGAGTCAGCCTGTTGAGTCCGTTGCACATGCTCTCAGGTGTCAGGTGACACGCCAGTAATGATTTCAAAGGCACTCGAGCTGTTCGTCATGCGCTTGACTATTGCTGCAAGCAGCCATGCTATGGTACGTGACTTGAAAAGTCGGATCATATGTCATTGCTCGCGCTAATATGCGCTGACTTTGCCCCGCGCCGTGCCCAGGCAACTGCCGCATCAAAGTCCAGTTTAAGTGCAAGCGAATGTACAATTGGAGAGCAAGAAGTCGTCGCAGCCATCATGCAGGCAATTTCCCTCCTTGAGCATGCAGCACCAGATTTGCGTCCTCTTCATGAATTCTGCTGCTGTGCAGTGGCTTCGATGTTTGTCGATAACCCTCTCACTGAACTGAACTCTGGAAGCAGGACCCAGACCTGCGTTTCCTTTGGCAGGTCCAACCCCCACCTAGCGCGCTTCTCAGTCCTTGCAGGAACAGCGCTATAGTTCATGAACTGTGGTAATCAGCAAGTGTGTGTCTCGTGCAGTGGCGTAGTTACTGGAAAATGCCCATGACTGACAGGGGGTCCAAGCAAGTGCCAGTGTGCTTTCCCCGGCGACGACCGACTCCCAAAAGCGCGCAACAGCTCCAGGGTCGCGCGCACGAAAGGTCAGGCGAACGCAACGCAAAAGTCAAAGCAACGTCGGGCTACTCAGTGACTCGGAACCGCTGACGGACGTAGAATCTGGGGATGAGCAAAGGAAGGGCAGGGATGAAATCGTACCCGAACGGGCCTTGCCAGAGACTCTTTGGAATCAGAGGCACGACGTCGGGCAGACAAGTCCTGAAGAAGTTTGTACATCGTCCGTAATCCTCAATGAGCCAGTGCCTGTTTTGAGGCAATCTTTGCTGCAGGCTGCTACAAACCTTTCAACTTCTTCTTCAGCCATGGCAGTTTCAGGACCGAAGCATTTTGATCCTTCACCGGCCGTGTCAGCTTCGTTGGAAAACCCACGTCCTGAGCATTTCAATGATTTTTACGACCCTCTATACTGACGCAATGTTTTGGAAAGACTTTTCAGTGTGCCCCAACGCAGCAGGCGCGCCCCTCGCAAACCGACGAGTTGATTGCCAAATGGTTGGACAGGGTGCTACGTGAGAAAAGATTGCATCACGCATCCAAAGAGATCCAAGTGCTTTACTTTGAGCCTAAATTTAATGGCCCGTCCTCCTTGCGACAAATCAGTTTGCGGTGCTGGACTTGCATTCAAGTCAGACACGAGTCGTTCAGAAAGTGCAATCTTGAATTTTCTTGTCATGAGGGCTTGCTTTCCCTTCCGTATTTCCTGTTGGCAAGGGCCGCTCCAGCTGAGCCAGCCAGAGCAACCCGTTTTGACTTGGCTGTTCCTTGCTCGCCACCGTACATTCGCCATCCACCTTGCTCGCTCGCAGAGGACTTGGTCACGACTGCCGCACCTGCAACGTCTGGCCTGCTCTTGCGCGCAACAAGAATAGGCATCACATCCCGCACTTCGCCTCTTCGACGTTGCCCTCCGACAGCAGAACTTGCCTCCATTCCCTGGTGCGGCTCGAAACCGTCTGCTTCACCCACAGAACCGACCCCAGCCCTTGCACGAGCCACCTCCGCTACTTCTAATGCAATCTCTTCCTCAAGCTTTCCCTCTTGATCCGAAGCAACTCCTTGGTTGGGCTCGTCCTGCTCACTCTCCGTCGCAGAGTCGTCCGATTGCGACTCGCAGCGATCTTTCGTGCTCGCTTTGTGATCGAACATCCACGGCTCGGCGCTGACGATGCCACCCGCCACTCGTCCCATGGTCCCTCTTGAGTGTGTGGATATTACCGCAGCCACTGAGAGCCCGACTGAAATGAAGTCTTCGAGCGACAGCAGGGAGTCGCTATCCACGCCAAAGCGCAAAGCCAGTGCCGATACGCGCGCACTAGTATCACGGGCCCGCATGCCAGCCCACCACCCGCGCGACGCACCTGCGTGGACAAGAGCTTGCGAGAGTTCGAGGGCGGATGCAAAAGGGCCACCGCGGCGGCGCTCTGCGCGCTCGAAAACCCCAAGAAGCTCCGCGCGAAGACTCGCTGAAATGCTGCCTGAGGAAGTCCTCCGTCGCCGTGGCTCGAGCATGGAACGAGACAGGTCTCTGCTCCCTCAACCCCACTCGCGCTCAATGCGCCTGCAGGGGACGGCAGAGCAATTGTGAAAAATAAAGATGTCGGGTGTTTTAGACAACTCATCACCTGGCAAGTGGATGGAGCTCTGATGTTGAGGCTGGGGAGAGGTAGGCAGCAGCGGTGAAAACAAAGTTCGTGTTGTCGCCGAAACTGCACCCACGCTGACCTCTTTGCACAGCGCTAGAAGTCTCCTCAAGCGACGATCTTGACAACTTGCTCGCGGCGGAATGTCTTGCAAGACCGAGCCACTTGACACGCGACGAACTTCGCTCGGTTCGATCCGACCGCTGCTCAGGACTAGCAGCGCTCAGAACGGCATTGGACGACACCGATCGCAGCGACTTCTGAAACGCTTCATCGGCGCGTGACACCTGCCAGAGTCATACTAGTCTTAGAGAGCTAGCTCCTCATCGTGACAGTGTTGCTGGGTTGCTATGTGTCATCAATGTGATCCCTGAAGCGGGCCGAGCCTGGGCCCAATCATCGGAGTGTTCTGCACGCCGTCGACGAGACGCCTCATTCTCTCGCTGCCGATGTCGCTTCTCCGCACGCGCGCCCTGTGCACGCCCCTCTGCCTCCGCTCGTGACGCTGCTGCCTCGTCTGCAGCTGCCTCGTCTGCAGCATTGCGTCGCGCCTTGGCCTCAAGCTCCTTTCGCTGTTGTGCCTGGAGCTCAAGACGATGCACTGCGGTCTCCTCCTTGAGCGCCACAACCTGACACCGCCGGTTTCCACGTGTCAAATTGCTCCCCCTACATGCTCTCAGTCCGTGACTGATGTGCCAGGCGCTGGGCGCGGCATGGTACCTTGAGCCGCCGCTCGCATATCTCCAGTTCCCGCTGCTCTCGCGCCTGTGGAGAGGGGCAACGTTGACTGTTTTGCCTCAATGCAGTGTACAAAGACAGAACCGTCAGTTAGGGCCTGGAGTGGGATCCTGCTCCGCGCGAGCCGCCTTCTCCTCCCGAGCCTCCAGCGCTCGCAGGGCCGTTGTCCCATGAACTCTTCCAGCCATCAGCTCAACGGCAGGCGGGCCAGCGCGCCGTCGCTCCTCCACCCGGCGGTCGATTTCCGCCTGTTCCAAGTGCCGCCACTTATGCTGAGCACGATGAATACGCCCGAGGCGAGCGAAACGGAGCTTTGAATCTGAGGGCCGGGGTGGTGCCTGAACGCGCGCGCGGTTTTTGTCTTGTCTTACACGTGCCTCCGCATCCATCACGTCAAGCTCCGCACGAACAATATCCGCGAGTCGCGGCTCCAGGTATCCTCCAGCTCGCCGCAGCCCTTCCTGCTGCCGCGTGTGGGTTTGAATATCTGGCATACCTTGGTGTCCGCGGCATCCGGACAAAACCGGTGAGAAAAGTTGCGCTTGCATATTCAAACGAGGAACCACGCGATCATCAGGCCCGCTCCTGGTTTAGTTTAGGAATGGGGGGTCACGAGGGACGCGTACCACGTCGCGTATGGCTCGTTGCGCCTCTCGCACGCTGTGCGCCTCGGCCCGGCTGTGAGCCTCGTCGACCGCGAGTTCGATCACGTCATGGAGCAGCCCCTCGCAGAGCAAACGCGCTGCGTATGCCACGAGCCTGCTCTGTAGCGACCCTGCAGGACGCCACTCCTCTTCCATCTGCCGCAGCCGCTCGCCGATATCGTACAGCCCCCTCGAAACGAGCGATCGCTCTGCAGGCTCCTCAACCTCCGAAGCCAGCTTCCCCGTCCCTGTTGCCCACCACATCCCGTCCCTTGCTGCGCCACCACTATTGCTGCTTCCCCCGGTGCTCGTGTGCTCAGCGCAAGGCCGCACCGGTGTTGTAGCACCTGGCCCTACCCTCAACTCTACTCTGGCGGAGCAGTCATCCTTTCCCCCCTCCAGCCCCTGTACAAGCTTATCATGATCATCATCATGACCATGATGATGATCTTGCACTCTCACCTGGCGAACTATGCGCCCCGTCTTTTCTACCGCCTTGCGACAGACTGCACGTTCAATCCCACCGATCTCTTTCCTCACCCTCCCGGAGTTGCCTCCTGCGCTGGTCCCGTTACCGAGCAGGTCGCGCATCTTGCTTCCGTACCCATGTATGGCCCTTATCCGCTCCTCTAAGTCACCGGCATCAACTGGCGTCCCTTTTGCTCCTGACATCTGGTGCATCACCAGCCCGGAACCAACCGGCGGCTCCGTCATGAAGAACCTGACGAGCGTTTCGTAGGTTTTGATGTCGGCCCAGGGATGATACCCGCAGTACGAAACCTACCTACGTCGCTGGTTTCATAGAAATTACGTCCAGTATGACGTTGCCTTCAGCTGCGGCGAATCAACTGGTGCATCCGTCGATCCTGCGTCACGACACCGGCGGGGACCATGCAGTTGGATCGGCCCTCAACCTGCAAAATATTTATTTATTTACTATCAAAAACCGCTAAAGGAGAAACGGGGTCTCTACGAGCTGCACAGTTGCAAGTGACATGCCAGGAAGAGATGCGGATAGAAAAGCAGGTGACATTGAGACAAAGCCAGGTGAAAGGTCAGACGCGGGGGGGGTCCGAACGGAGACAATTGGTGTGGCTTCCGCGCGGGCACACTCAGAAGCATTGTTAACAGCATTTGGGACGACTGACAAGCACGAGAGTATGCTCAAGATGGTCGGGCAGATACGTGAAACGCAGGTGAAGCTGTTCGAAGACCATATGGCACTCGAAAGCCAGCCCGGTCCTGGCATCGACTTGCTTGGAACGATGGATGACGCGGCGGATGCTGGGGCGGCTGAAACACGTTTCAAGCCGCTTGCCGAATGGTTTGAGACCAAAGAGGGGCTAATCGAACAACTGACCACCAACTTGGAAAGCGTCTGCTCCCAGATGCAACAGCTCAATAACATAGCTGCTGGAAATTCTCAAGCGGGAGTTAGCGAGCGGGTTGCAGGGCGCGCCGGTGGTGGTCAGGCTACAAGTTGAGCCAGCATCGCAAATCGTTGTGATTGGGTTTGATGGCTGTGTACAGACAGATCTTAAAATATCCGAGTGATTACAAGTCGTGGAGCGGTACACTAGTCCTAGCCTCTGTCTTGCATCTCGACTGCGGCAACGCTTCTGTGCCTGGCCCTTCTTCGCATCAACCACATCACCATCATCGCAAGCGCGCCGATCGTGACAACAACAGACGCAACCAGTGTCACCCTGTGCGAGCTGTTAATGACGCCATTCACCGCAAAGTCGAGAGGAGCTTCGAGAAAGAGGGGCGCGGCGCCGGGCAGAGCCGCATTCAGCCGTCGCATCTCGTCGTAGTTGGCCTCAAGTGACACCTGCGTACAAATCACCGTGCAGAATTACCGTACGCGCCTCCAACGCTGACTAGCAACAGCACCAGGAAGGCAGATACGAGTTTCGCGCACGATAAATCTCCGGCAATGAAACATAACCTCCTGGTGCCTTACTCCCGGGCCATCCCTCGCTACACCGGGTGAGTGCCTACCTCGACATAGAGACGATTGCCAGAAAAAAACCCGAAATCAAGACCCTCAGAAGACACGATGAGCAATGAGGGGTCTCCTTTCCATGCAGCTGAAGGCAGCGACACCTGATTGGGGCACCAATTCAGTTTTGTGACTTGCTTGCTCGGGACAGAGGTCCTGTGCTCATCACCACTGGCTGGAAACACAATTTTCAGGATCAATTTTCGGGCAAGCGTTCAATAGATTTCCGTGGCAAGGACCTTCTGTAACAAAATATTCGACTTAGAGGGACGTGCAAAGTTAAAAGCTCGCATCGTGAGGCTGAGATTGGCGGCGCGCTGCATTGCAAACGCACCATCCGCTGAGACCACAGCGTACCTATCGACAAAAACATTCATCAATACATAGAAATGTTAGCTTCAGCACAGCACGCATCGGCATGGCATCAAGGCGCAAGGAAAATGACGCTGATCACCGGAATCCGTCGACAAGTGCACTCGGACGTTCAAGGGCATATTCTGACGAGACTTCAAATGCGCAGACCACACGGGACTGGATCTGAAAGGTTGAGCCGTCCTGTATAATCTGAGCACACGGAGGGTCTCCGTCTGCACTTGGCCAATAGTCGAGACTAGCCTCCACCTCATGGCAAACTTCGTTCCCCTCGTCTTTCGATTTCCCGCCAGCTGCAAGCGAGAGAGTGCATGCGAATTTGGATTCATCCTATGCCGACCAAACAGCGTTAACACAGCTGTCAGTGATAATACTGCCGCCCGCAAGGGTTGGCAAGGATGATACTGACCCTACAGTGCCGAGAAGAGGTTGATGCGACGCGGTCCACAGGGCATACGCAGTAGGTCGCCAATGGAGTCACCGGGTTCGGTCGCAAGTCGTCAACGGAAGCCCTTGCAGTCTGGGAGGAGAATGTTCCTAGGGAAATCCGCCCCGTCGAACAGGGAAGGGGCATCAGCACGCGCTGTGGCACTGGCTCAAAGCGACAGTTCTGCGGGGTCTGGAACGCCTTTTCGCCATCATGCTCCTTTGCCTGCGCCGCTTGAGATTCACAGATGGACGGCGAACGCCATTCTGTCCCCCACACAGCACCTTTTAGCTTTCTCTTACGAGTGCAAGAATGCGGTGGCTTGGGTGGCATTGGTCGCACCAAGGACAGCAGAAACCCGCGAGGAGATCCAGTACGACAACCGGTCTCGGCGATTGAAGTCGACTGAGATCTCCACCGGTACCATTCGCCCCGCTTCAACAGAAATTGACCCTTGCGCCGTGAAAGTCTCTTCCGCCCCCGCAAATTGCAAGGATGCTGAGAGGACTTGTTTGTTGTCGATCCAAAGTGTGAACCAGCCTCGTCCCTGGACACGAACCTCCAGCGTCTCCGTCGCCAGAGGGTGTAGCAATGCTGATAGCTCTGCAGTGACAAGGTCCACCGCGCCGCTGGTCGGTGGGAACCCTGTCATTCGTGCCACCACGTCAGTGGTCTCGCGTGATCCGTCACAGCTTCAAAAGCAGGGCTCAAATTTTATGATACTTCGGCGTTCCTGGGAGGTCGCTCATGGCGGTGAAAAAAGGCAAGTGAAGAGAAGGCATCACGAGATCGACACTGTCCCCAGCGATCACGTGGGCTAGACGAGCGAAAAAGCCACCGGGTTGGGCGGGACGAGCTGAGAGTGGAGATATGGGCAGCCAACGACCCGAACTGACGAAACCGCTGCCGTCGAGACCCCGCGACCGGATAAGGGTTCTCGTTGGGCTGGCCAGGGTTGGTATTGGCCACGCTGAGCGGATCAGGGGTCCAGCACCAATGATTCAGCTCAGCACAAGGGCTGTGGCACGACCTGCTTCCCGGCGTCACAACTTGACCTGCTTCCCGCCAGTAGAGCACAGGGCAGTGGATGAACAAGTCACGAGCACGTATGCGAATGACCGCAGCATCGTCTGCCAGCTCACGGGCCGCCTCAGGTAAAAGCGATAACACCAACACGCCAGCCGCTGGGGTCCAGTCGATGTCCCCTGGAATTGCATTCGCTGGATTCGCAGAGCCCGAATCGACGACAGCGAGTGCCAGCGCACCAATCGCGCGGGCAGCAGCGGCTGCGACTGCGAAGGAGCAGTTTGCTCTGGACGAGAGGAGCACTAGGCTGCCCTCACCACGCACTGTCTCGTGATCAGCTTGGCCGGCAGCATGAGATACGCTGCACAAACCGCCGCCTTGCTCGACCACCGGCACTGCCCCGAGCTGCAGCGCTTTTGCGAAGGCCGAATCCCCCAGACCGGCAACAGCGTGCAAGAGTACGGCAGGTACGCCAGCTCCGTGGTGAGTAGTGAGTAGAGCCCCCCGGGTTGCTGAAGGAGAAGCGCCCGAGGTACCTATGCCTGATGTACTTTCGCGCGGAGCATCGGCTGCGGGCGCCGCATCATCCAACTCCAAGTCGAATGACACGGTTGCGCCTCCGGAAAGCGAGCGCTCGCCGTTCAACCCATTTTGGACCACGTCGTCGACCAAAACCCGCCCTTTCCATCTGACTCGCCCGGCGCAAAACTCCGGATCTTGGCTCTGGTCCTCTTCACTGCCAAGAGACGGCCTGGGGACCTCCTCGAGAGGCACACGCGCACCGGCAAGCCAAAGCCGTGGCATGCTTGCACCAGACCACACACCGACAACGCCTAATTCGAGTACGCGGATATCGCTGGGTATGGGTGCCCAAACTCCATCAAGAGGTAGCTCGACAAGGGCGCTAAAGCGCGCCGAAAAGCGCCCTCCAGTCAGGGGGTCGCGCCAGGCACGAGCCTCTGGAGCCTGATTCGAGCGTGGCAAGACCCGTATGAGTGGAGCGGAGAAGGTGGGGACGATCAGTGTGTGCAGCGAGGTCGCTCTGAACGGCGATGGATAGAGTGAGCAAGTCACCCCGCCAGCGTACGCAGACCTAAGCCACCCGGATGGGATCGCTTGCCGCACGCCTACTGGTTCTTCAACGCTGTCTCCTCCAGGCGCAGTGACATGCAAGAGAGCAACCTGCTTTTGCCCATCCGTCTTATCAGTGCCCCCCCAGCGCTGTGCCAGCTGCATCAGCTTTTAGCAGCAGGTTCTGGAAATGAGGTGCTAGAGTTCAAGGAAGACGCGCCTGTACAAAGCGGCTCTCCGCTGCTCCAATGACTGACAGCTCGTCCGTAGTGTGAACGACCAAAAGCTGATACTGGTTGTCTGCCTGCAACATTTTCATCCAGCTACTATCAGTCAAGCAGCACACCACCAGTCTGGGAAGCTCAGTTGTAGATCCATTGTGGACACCTCCGCACCTGGAGCGCAATAGGCGGCCCATCCGTGAAGAGACGCGCGACACTGAGACCGTCCAGCTCTAGGGGCACTTCCTCCTTGCCATCAAGTGCCGACAGGGTCTCCCAGGCGTCAACAGCGAGAAACGATTCACCTGCCAGAGTTCCCAAATTTTTGTTCAAAGCTTCTGGACCAATATCGTTGGCGGACTTCGTTGCTGAGCGATTTTCTGCTGGAGTTTGCACCCGTGCAACTCTAGTGGGGGCTCATCTGGGATTGAAGGGTGGCTTTGTTATGGGGTCACCATTTGGTGTAATCAGATATACTGCTGCAGGCCCACCCGCGCGAACGGAGAAACAAAACATGCCGGAAACCGTTGGCACCATCCGCGCTGAGACGGTCATACTCATGCGCTGCACAGGAAGAAACAATGAAGAATCCCACGTGATGCTGAGTCCGGGATAGTTCTCCGTGATCGTATGCCCGCCAAAGTTTGCAGCGTCGTAGAATACGACAAGCACACCGGGCGGGTCTTCAATTCGCGAGTTGTCACGAGAGTCCCAGCCGCCTGGTGCGGCCAGCTCACGCCAAGAGGCGTCTGCACCCGCAGACGGAATCACAGAGACCACGTCTTGCATTGATTTTGGCAGTGAACCCCACCAGTCCTTCGGTAGCGGTTTTCTTCCAGCGAACATTGCAGCACTTGTGCTGGGCGAGGTCGAGTTGGCGGTCGCAGCTGCAGCAGCTGCTGCGACATGAAGCAAAGCTTGGAACTCCCACATGCAACGCCTACGGCGCTGCGTATACCACGGTTCCATCTATATCACCAAGCACGTACTAGCTGCGTTGACACACGGCCCTCCCTCTCCCACCCGCCCCCCCCTTCTTTCCTTGCCATCGCGGAAAGAAGGGTGGGAACGAACAAAGGGCATCTCTCACCCCTTTTAAAAGCTCATGAAAATGATCAGTCAACACTCCACATGGTCAAGGTGACACGGCTCTTCAACACCATCACTAAGGAATGATGGCTAGGGCGCACTACGGGCTGGCGGCCCTGGCAATCGTCCTCATGGTGGCACCATTCTTGGTGCACCAGGGTCGTGTCAAATCCCACGTGGAGCTAGAGGAGCAGGCAGCAGGCTTGCTTGGGGGTCTGGAAAAGGCGATGGACGCCTCCGTCGACAAGAAGGTGCACTCTCTCAAGCTCAAGGCGCCCGCTAAGGCGCGCACCCAGGAGCTGGATGATGGTGGTCTGGACCCGTCACCCGCGGCGTCCTCGCTGTCGGGATACCACCGGCTCTTGCCCTTCGACCCGCATCCCTATGTCACCCAGACGCAGCTGGACCGGCTGCTGGCGGAAAAGCGCGAGCTGCAATCTAAGCGCGAAGCGATTCTTCGTACTCTGCGGATCCGGCGCCAGGCCGCAGCGGCCAAAGCTGCCAAGGATGCTGCTGAAATGGATCGTATCCGCTTGGAGCGTGCTGTTGCTGCAGCCAAGAAGAAGCAGATGGAGTCTGCAGAACGTGCTGCCCGTGCGGCGGCGCTGGAGATCAAAAACGCTGCTATCGCCAAGCAGCAGGCTATTCACGCGGCGAAGGTAGCGGCAGCTCGCCAGGCTGAGCTTCAGCACATGAGCATGGTAAATGAGGAGCAGCAGCGGCAGATGGCTGAGGTCGACAGCCAGGAGAACGCAGCGGCTGACATGCAGTACCAGCAGGACAAGAACGCCGTGGACACCAAACTCCAGGGTTATCTTGCGCAGGAGCGCGACTTGCTTCACAAGATCGCGGCTGCAGAGTCGGTAGCACAGCACGGGGGCAAGTGGCCAGAGGGGGGCATGCCCGCCGTAACGGCAACGGCGATGGCGGCTGACGAACCGCAGCAGCTTGCTGCTCGTGGCCGTGTGGCGCCCGTGACGCAGGCCGATGGGGGATCGGGGGTTGAGGGGGAGATGATCGAATCGATCGCAACGGCTGTTCAGAGCAACAAGGTCGCGCTTGCCAAAGATGCGGCGGAGATGCAGGAGATGCAGGCGAAGCAGGGGACGATTGGTGGGCAGATGAGCCAGCTTCGTCAGAACGACCGGCGGCTCTCGAAGGAGCTCGTTGAGGCTGAGATGAAAGAAGTTGAGCTCAAGCAGTGAGAATCTAGGTAGATTCTCGGTACTTTTCTGACGTCAGTGATCTGTGTGGTACGACCATCTGGTGCATGCATATATGTGTGCATGCATACGAGTTTTCTCGAGACCTCCACACTCTTGTGGGAGGTCTCGAGCAAAGCAATCTTGGATTCCTGTTGAGCGTGGAGCGGGCTGTGCTAGATCCATAATACAAATTCGAGGGTCGGCTGCGGATGTGCCATCACGCAAGGTGGGCAAGATCGAACGCACCACACTGATACCAATACTGCAAGCAGGTTTCAACCACACTGCGCTCCAGTCCGTGTACAACCACCAGGGCCATCCACGACTCTTCTGACCGGGCCGGGGCCCCAACTCCCTGATTCAATTCCGCTGAGGGTGCATGCTAGGCGTTGGTAGGGGGAGCGTCGAAATCGCTTGTTTGCTCGACCTGATTGAGCACTGCAGCAAGTGCTTCCATGACAGCTGCTGGGTTTGGGAACTTGCGTGAAGCGAGCTTGGAGTGAAGTCGAGTGCGGACAGGCTTGCCAATGGAATCAACCCAGAGAAGATCGACCTCGAAGGAGCCAAGGCGTGGCTGCTTGATGCTCTCGCCTCTCTCGTCGGGCTCAGCATTCTTCAGCACCGTCATCCAACGGTCCTTGAAATGATTGTACGCCTCCACTGCCGTCTGCTCAGCCATCAGTGCATATTTGGCCTCGTTGTGCCGAACTGAGAACGAACTTTTGCCGCAGTACTCCAGTGAAAGCTGCAGCGCAGTAGTCTTTGTCACATGGCCCGCT
>Ga0115567_10002143_pt1 | contig 19571 bp, 20 predicted proteins | sample COGITO_mtgs_1204_2_FD_88679 | JGI IMG/M metagenome (GOLD analysis project Ga0115567, IMG submission 88679) | Pelagic marine microbial communities from North Sea - COGITO_mtgs_120412 | ecosystem: Environmental > Aquatic > Marine > Epipelagic | place: Germany:Helgoland, sampling site Kabeltonne... | reverse complement strand
GTGTCGATTGAGGTTACCGAGGCACAGCGAAAACACCCGGTGCTGTGGTCGCCTGTGCTCGGCTGGAAGCTCTGGCGAAAAGGCGCGTTTCGTTAAGCCGACGCCGCGATCCGCCGCATCATCTCATTCATAATCTCGGCGCTATTGTCCTTCAGCGCCTTGAAACGGCTGAGGATGGAGCTGACATCGTCTTCCGTATGGGCGGCGGAGACCGAAATCCGCAGAAGGCTGGAGCTTTCGGGCGTTCCAGGCGGAACGGCGAGATTGACATAAACGCCTTCGTTTAGCAGCCAATTCCATTCCATTGCGGCCTGCGCCTCATTCGGGCGGCGGACCGCGATAACAGGGCTGGCGGGCGCGCAGAGATCGAAACCCATTTCGGCGAGACCAGCATGCAGCTGCGCAGCACGCGCCATAATGTTAGTGCGGAGTTCGGGGCGAGATTTGATCGCTTCCAGCGCAGCTTGCGCAGCGCAAATATTGGACGGCGCAGCGGAAGCCGTGAACATATAGGGCCGCATGACCTTGCGTAGGAGTTCGAATTCCGGATGGCGCGAGGCGCAAAAGCCGCCGACTGACGCCAAACTTTTTGAGAAGGTGCCGGAGTAAAAGTCGATCTTGTCGAGCACGCCCTGTTCTTCGGCAATGCCCGCACCTGTTGGCCCAAAAACACCATAGCTATGCGCTTCGTCGACATAGAGATAGGCACCGTGTTTGTGCGCGACTTCGACAAATTCATCGATGGGCGCAACGTCACCAAACATGGAGTACAGGCCTTCAATCACGACCAGCGCATGGCCGCCTTCGGGAATCTTTTGCCGGGCGAGACGCTTATCCAGATCGGCAGGATTGTTGTGGCGAAAGCGAACCGTTGTCGTGCCCGCCAGACGCGTCCCATCAATGATGCAGGCATGCGCATCCGCGTCGATAAAGATCACATCATTGGGCCCGGCCAGCCCGGCCATCGCCGCCAGATTGGTGACATACCCTGTGGTAAACACGATACAGGACGGCTTTCCCAAGTGGGCTGCGAGATCGCGTTCGAGCTTTTCATGTTCAGCGTAAGTGCCATTGGCAATGCGCGAGCCCGTCGTGCCCGTGCCGTGACGATCAATCGCGTCCTTCGCCGCTTCGCGCGCAGCAGGATCATAGGTCAGGCCAAGATAATTATTGGTTCCCGCAAGGATGATCTCGCGATTTCCAATACGTCCGCGAGTCGGGCCCATAATATCGTCAAAGGCCATTTCAAACGGGTCAATTCCGATCTTTTTCACGACATCGACACGCTGCTTCAGCGGCTCATATTTGCTAAAGATAGACAAGCCGGTTGCGGCCTCGACGTTGGTCCCCCCTGTCCCGCTCATGATTCCAGCAGCTCCTGAATGGCATTCACCAGTTCGCCAACCGTTTTAACATCGCTTATGACCTCCATCGGGATGGAAATATCATAGTGATCTTCCAACTCCATGATGAGGTCGAACACAGCGGTGGAATCAACTTCCAGATCGGACATAATGCCCGATGTGCGGAGGATAGGCTTGTTCTTGACATTATACGGCTTGAGGAGCTCGCAGATTTTGTCAAAGATTTGCTGGTCAGTCGGCATGCGGGCCCTTTCAGCGGTGCCAGTCTTGTGAGGGTCTTAACTCTAGCCGCGCCGATACCAAGCCGATAGCGGGGCGTCCAGCCACCACGTCATCAACTTTGCCCTGCAAAAATGTCTATTTAGCCTGCAGTTTCGACCGCCCGCAGCCGATTGGTCGTCTGCAAGTCAATGATTCCGCCATCCATATATTTCTGCTTCACGCGCGCGCGGGAGAGTTTACCGGACGACGTAATAATCATGGTCGACTTCGGCACAAGCATCAGCTGGACCGGAACGCCAACTTCGAGGCGAATGGCGGCCGACACAGCGGCTTCGATCTCTGCCAGCAATTTGGCGTCGCGCGTGCGACACTCCAAAAGCAGCATGATCGTCTTTTGGTCACCTGCGCCGCCGACTGAAAAGGCACAGGCCCGTCCGCAGCGATGAGGCGCGGCGGCTTGCGCGGCCCATTCAATATCCTGCGGCCAGATATTGCGGCCATGATACAAAATCAGATCCTTATACCGACCCGTCACGATGAGCTGACCATCATGCCAGTATCCCTGATCCCCCGTATCGAGCCAGCCATCACGCGAAAATGCGGCTTCTGTGGCTTGGCTGTTGCGAAAGTAACCCGGAGACAAGGATGGCCCCTTGAGGCAGATACGGCCAACATGATCTTCGCCTAATACGGCATTACTATCGTCACGGACTTCAATGTCGTGACCCGGCAGTTTGACACCACAGGCGACAAAGGTCCGGCGGTCATTCGCCGGCGTGAGATCGGTCGCATTCACGGCAATAGATGTGGTCTCATATTGGCGCATATCAATCGTATGTTTACGGAGACCCTGCCCCAGCGGCGAAAAGGTCGCTGCGAGCGTTGTTTCCGCCATACCGTAGGATGGCGTAAAGGCGCTTTCCTTGAAGCCCATTGGTGCGAACAGCTCTGCAAACTCGGTAAGTGGCTCAGGCCGGACCATATCCCCGCCAATGCCAGCCCCGCGCCAGCTTGATAAATCCAGCTCGCGGTCATTGCGCCAACGTCTGACACACAGCTCATACCCAAATGTTGGAGAATAAGAGAGCGTGCCGCCATGGTCGGAGATCAATTGCAACCATGTCATCGGACGGCGGGTGAAATCCGTTGGATCCATAAAATCAACCGACATTTGCGACACGAGTGGCGCCAGCATACACCCGATTAATCCCATATCGTGATAGAGCGGCAACCAGGACGTGGCCCGATCCTGCTCATTAACCTGCAGCCCATGCTTTGTAATAGCATGGCAGTTGGCGGATACGGACGATTGTGTTCCCAATATGCCTTTTGGGGATGAGGTCGAGCCGGATGAATATTGAATGTAGCACAAATCATCCTCACCAAATGGACGCAGAGTCTCGCCTTTCGGCAACTCGCGAACCGCTTCAAATGTATAGACAGGCGTTGCTGTATCATTGAGCGCTGAGCTCATGATGGGTTCCATCGACGCGGGCGCAAACAGGGCAAAAAAGTCGCCCGTGTCAGCCATACGCTCTAATTGACGTTCATAAGAAGAGCGCCCACCCAGAGTCACAGGCAGGGGCAAAGGCGCGGGCACTAAACCCGCATACTGACAGGCGCAAAAGAGGATGGCGAACTCCGGCGTCGAAACCGCAGCCAGCCCGATGCGGGAGTTTTTCGGCGCAAAGCCGACAAGGCGTTTGGCCACGTCTATCGCCTGCTCACGCATATCGGCGTAGGTTAGACGGGTCTTGAGCCGTCCCCTGCCATCATAGTAATTAAACCCGGTTTCTCCGGTTGCGGCATAATCTAGTGCCTCTGTCAGAGTCACAAAATCGCCTAATCTGAGCGGGATGTTGCGAGCGGTGGGCGTTGGCTCGGTCATAGTCTTCTCTCTTGGACAGCGAAAACGCTCTGTCAGCAGTGGCTATAGGAAAGGCATTGAATACGGATTAACCCGCCAACGGTACTTGCCCTCCCCTTCAGCAACCGTCCGATCTGTAGCATAGTGATGATTACACGGTTTTCACATGGTCTTTCCGTTTGTAACAGCAATATGACGTGATCTCACAAATTCGGTTGCCAATTAGTAATAATTTCGTCGCGGTTCAAGGCGATTATCACATGCGTGAGCCTGCTTGATTTCCCCGTCCGCCTCGCTAAAGACCGCGCCTTCGTAGGAAAATGGTCTTACGGGCGATTAGCTCAGCGGGAGAGCACTGCCTTCACACGGCAGGGGTCACTGGTTCAATCCCAGTATCGCCCACCATTTCTTATGCATCCACAGCCCTCATGACCCAAAGCGCCGCGGCGTTTTTTAGTGAGCGGTGATAGGTCATAGTCTTGAAGAAACAATTGACTTCCAAAACATGACGTATAGCTTTGGGCGAGGCTATGAGTGCCTGCCGCTTGCGAGCTTCGGCTTTGGTGAAACTCACTTTTCCTCATCAATTGATGTCAGCGACATGCTTTTGGATGGTAATGCAAGCCCCGTCTTTTGATGGCATGTCTGAACTGATTGAGATTTCAGATGATGATGACCCAACAAAAATTACCGCCTTTAGGGGCCGTGAAGGATCAAGCCAAAGCCTTACGGTCTGCTTTGTCACGCGAAGGGACCGCGATTTCGCATTCGAAAGCGCTGGAACTGATTGCCCATCAATATGGTTACAAGGATTGGAACACGCTGCACGCCGCGATTGGGAACAGGCCTCCGGCCAGCCCTATTGCAATCGGGCGCGCCGTCAGCGGACGTTATTTAGGACAGCCCTTTCAGGCGGAAATCATTGGTGTTCAGGCCTTCCAAACCACGAACCGGTTCCGCGTCACCCTAAACTTGGATGCACCCATAGACGTCGTCACGTTCGACAGCTTTTCGTCATTCAGAAAACGGATCAACTGCACCGTTGACCAATATGGTGTTTCCGCTGAACGTACATCGAATGGTGAACCGCAAATGGTCTTGGAGCTTACCTCATGATCCGCCAAGCTTAACGCGGCACTGCCGTGCCGTAGAGAGCCGCCCAGTAGCGGCCAATGTCGCGGGCATTGTCGATATATCTCACGCCGTTCGCAACGTCGGCGCCCGGGGCATCCACGCTGCCTTCGTCCAGCACCAATGTCGGACAATTCCAGTTGCCCGCACCAAGCCGCGCCGTGAGAGCGGGACGGGGATGAATGACGGGCGAATACACGACTGACAGCGTTTCGCGGATGGCCGGATAATAGGCGAGCAGACCCCAGACTTCGGCGCATTCCGGACAATATTGACGCATACCGCGTGATTCAAACCCCGGCGGGAGCAGAAACAGCGTGTCCACGCTTATGCCTCATCCGATTCGAGGTTCTTCATCACAAAGGATTCCAGTGTAGGGAACAGCTTTTGCAGATCATCGAATTCGACACGGCGGAACGATAGTTTCGATTTAAAGCAATTTCCAAATCCGCTCTCAAGCTCGACCACCGCGTTTATTCGATCATTTTCGGTTTTAGGCATCCATAAGTCCGACCCATACATTCCGAATAAAAAACAATGAATTCCGGCAACAGACTGGCCGGGCTGGATCAAAGGACGGAAATCCAACGGGTCCGGTCCGGGCTTCATCACCGGAAGCTGATGTGAGCCGGCGTTCGAGATTTCAAACCGGGGCGGCGGAACGTCGTAAAGCGACGAGATGGCGGTACGCATATTTCGAAGCCGAATCCGCAGGCCAACATTGGCGATCGATGTCGGCCGTCGTCCAAAATTGGTCTGCGCCATATGTCCAATGATAATGTAGCGGCGAACAGTCTCGGCGCTCTTCTCATCGACCAACTCGGTCCAATACATCCAATCATCCTCATACACCGGCTCTACTTTTACGATAGCACGGTCGGAGCGGAAATTCTGAAATACGGAAAAGCCGTTAATGAGACTCATCATCGCGATCGCGGCGATGAGGATGGGTTGCCAGTCGAATCCTTCGAACATGGTTAGGCCCCTTTATGAAGTGAGTAGATAAGGTTTGAGTTTGTCGATCATTTCTGTCGGTGCGCGTCGTGGTCGTCCGTTCAAATCAATGCAGGCCGCTTCGCTATCCGCCGTTAGGATGATCTCACCGCCGCGTTCGATCCGCTGCGTCACCCACAGGCGTGCGCCTTTAAATACATCATAAGTCGTAACGACGCTGAGTACATCATCAATTTTTGCGCTGCTTTTATAGTCGAGATTAATCTTACGGATGACAAAAGCCAGCGCCGGATCGCGCTCGAGCAGTTCCGCATGACCAATCCCGGCGAGGCGAAAAAACGACGACCGGGCGCGTTCGAGGAAGCGCAAATAATTCGCATAATATACGACGCCGGAAAAATCAGTGTCCTCGTAAAAGACGCGGATCGGAAAACGATGCTCACGGCCCTCGAAATATCCGAGCGGCGGACGATCGCGGTCTGGAATAGCGGCATCTTCGGCTTTCATTCTTCAGGACTTTCCCTCTTGGCGCGGTGCTTAAAATACAAGCTTAATAGCGAAAAAAACAGAAGACTCACGACAAACACGGCAAGCAAATCGCCGCCATCAATGGGCGGAACCCGGTTCATCAACAAAGGCGGCAGAGCACGAATAGAGGCATATAGGACGACGATAGCCGCCGCGGGTCCGACAATACGCCGCAGCAGAGCCGGAAAAAGCGTCTCCTCATCGTCGGTGTCCTGTGGTTCGTCAGTCACCCGGATCATCTCCGAATAGGCAGCCGGTTGGCGCCGCCACGGGAGCCGGCAAGCCCAAATGCGCGTAAGCGTGGGGTGTTGCGACCCGCCCGCGCGGGGTTCTCATGAGGAAGCCTTGCTGGATAAGATAGGGTTCGACCACATCCTCAATCGCGTCGCGCGCTTCGGCCAGCGCCGCGCCGAGCGTCTCCACGCCAACCGGCCCGCCGCCAAACATGTCGCAGAGCGCGCGCAAGTAACGCATATCCTGACTATCGAGTCCCAAATGGTCGACGCCCAGCCGGTTGAGCGCAGCATTGGCGGCACCAGCGTCCACGACACTAATGCCGTCATGTTCCGTCAAATCGCGAACACGCCGCAACAGCCGTCCCGCCACACGCGGCGTGCCGCGGGCGCGCCCGGCGATCTCCGCCGCTCCGTCCGGGGTCATTTCGAGCCCCAACTTACCCGCCGCCCGCGCAACAATGTCAGTCAGATCCGTCTTTGAATAAAATTCAAGTCGCACCGGAATACCAAAACGGTCCCGTAGCGGGGTGGCCAGCAGTCCCGCTCGCGTCGTTGCACCGATCAACGTAAAGGGCGATAAATCAATTTTAATCGAACGCGCCGCCGGGCCTTCCCCAATAATCAGGTCCAGTTCGTAATCTTCCATCGCCGGATAGAGCACTTCTTCGACCACCGGGTTGAGGCGATGAATTTCATCAATAAACAAAACATCATTCGGTTCCAGATTGGTCAATAGCGCGGCGAGATCGCCCGCTTTGGAAATGATCGGGCCAGAGGTCGAACGAAAATTGACGCCGAGTTCGCGCGCCACGATCTGGCTGAGCGTCGTTTTGCCGAGCCCCGGCGGACCGGACAGTAAGAGGTGGTCGAGCGGCTCGCCTCTGCGGCGAGCGGCTTCGACATAGACCTTCAGATTGGAAATCGCCTTCTGTTGCCCGCGAAAGTCGGTAAAGGACAGCGGTCGCAAGGCGCGATCCCTGACGTCGCCGGGCTGGGTATCACTGGATGTCAGCCGCTCATCGGGCATAGAGTCTCCACGCGACTTCGTCAGCCTCAACCACGCCTTTCAATTTCCCTTCGACCGCCACGCGGTCAACTTCTTCGATGTCGTACTGGTCGGCATAGAGCGCTGCAATCTCGTCTGTCGATACGCTAAAGGGCGGACCGGGCATTTGGGTCTGGTCATATTCAAAGCTGACAAGAAGCTGCGGGGCTGTCTTCGTGATTTGGAGCAGATGGCTAGCATAGGCACGTCGCATATCCTCCGGTAAAGCAACCAGAGCGGCTCTGTCATAAACGGCATCGACCGTGCCCAGATCGGCCGCGTTGACATTGAAGATATCACCGACCAGAACGTCGATCCCTTTTGCGGAATATCGCTTCAAATCGCCGACCGGAGTGATTGTCGGCTCTGCGCCGAGTTCTTCGAACAGGCTGACAATTGCGGACTCGACCAGCTCCATGCCGACGACTTCATATCCTTGCGACAAAAACCAGTGCAAATCCAACGACTTGCCACATAGCGGCACCGCTATACGGGCGCCCGCATCGAAGTCGAGGCCGGCAAAATGCGCAACCAGCATGGGATGAGCTTCCGCATTGTGAAACGCAATTTTTTGCGTTTCCCACCGACTTTTCCAAAAAGCGTGTTCCATCAGGCTCTATTGTCCCAATTCGCGGAACGCCGCTTTCACAAGAGCGTCAAGGGGCGGATCATCATCAAATTTGCGATAGGCTTCAGCGACAGCACGAAGCGCTTCGCTCTGCCCAATGCCTAAATTTGCCAGGGCGCTGATGGCATCATTGCGCAGCTGCATATCCGAAAGGCCTTCAGTGCGTGCTGCGCCGTCGACGACATCCGATGTCGGCGCGGTAAAGGCCGACGTAAAACCGCGTCCCACTGGCGGCGGTTTGCCGGACAGCTCCGTCGCAATCCGGGTCGCCAGTTTCGGCCCGACGCCGGACGCGCGGGAGAAGGCCGCCTTATCCTCAAGCGCTGCCGCGCTCATGACGTCGCCGGGAGTCAGAATATCGAGGATGGCGAGCGCCGCTTTCGGTCCGACGCCTTGCACGCCCTGAAGCCGTTCAAACCAGGCCCGTTCTTCCTCGCTTGAAAAACCAAACAGCGTGATTGCCTGCTCGCGAACATGGGTCTCGACGTGAAGCCGAACTGGCTCGCCTTCACTCATATTTTGCAGCGCGCGCACACCACAGCGCAGCAAATAGCCGACACCGCCGCAATCGACGATAGCCTCGCCCGTGCCAACCATCAGGCAAGTGCCGGAAATCATGCCAATCATCTCGCCCCTTCCCATGCGATTCGTTTCGCCTTCTTAGCACACGGATTACGCTGCGCGGGGCACATCTACGCGAAAATCAGGGTTAATCGATCTTTAAGCCGCTCGCGCTAAGTTGGGTCCAAATGACCTCACTTTGGCTTCGAAATGACTGCTAGACTGATATTGGCCGCGACCGTTTGCATGGCGAGCTCAAACCTCTTGGCTGCATGCTAGACGTCATCGGGACAACAGTCGCGCTACGCCGGCAATGGCTGTCACCCTGCCGCCTGCGCTCCGCCGCCTGTCTGCTGCTACGCCCCGCCGCCCGTCAGGATTGCTCCGCCGCCGATGATGATTTCTCAACCTGTGCCGATGCCTGAAGCGGTGATCGCCGAACCGGAGCCCGTTTACGCGCCAGAGCCTGTCTATGTTCCGCCGCCCGCGCCTGTTCCTGCGATCGGGTATCCGGAACCGCCCGTTCATATCCCTGCGCCTCTACCACCGCGCAAATAGCGTTTTCGCGGCAAGCCCTAGCGTGTATGGTTGGCGTGCGTGATGGCAATGGCAAGCGCATCCGCCGCATCGCCCGCCCCCACGTTCGCACCAGGAAGTAGCAAATTCATCATATGCGCCACCTGCGCTTTATCCGCCGCGCCCGTGCCGACCACAGATTTTTTTACCAGCCGCGCCGCATATTCCCCCACGATAAGACCTGACTGAGTCGCAGCCAAAATGCAGGCTGCCCTCGCCTGCCCAAGCTTGAGCGCGCTCATCGCATTATCCTTCATAAAGGCCTCTTCGACCCCGGCTTCGGAGGGTCGATGCACCTCAATCGCGGTTTGGCACTCGGTGAACAAGAGTGCCAAACGGCTGGCAAGTGGCTCTTTTCGTGGCGGTTTGATGACGCCATGCGCGACATGGGACATCTTATTGCCCGTCACGTCAATCACGCCCCAGCCACAGGATACGATGGACGGATCAAACCCGATAATGCGGCGCGTTGCTGTCATTTAATGACCCTAGAGTTGCCGCAGTCCCGCCACAATCGAATCCGACAGGCGAAAAGCAATTTCATATTCTAGGGGTTTCGCTGATGAAACGTTTGGCCATCATTCTCAGCAGTCTGACACTCGCCGCCTGCGCAACAACGCAAATGACATCAGGCGCCGCCTATAATGCGCGGTCGGTCACCGGAAATTATGCCACGAGTTCGGATGTTGATTCTGAGATCGCCAAGATTGCAGCGGTCGAGCCGAATCTCTCCTTCCCTGCCCGTATCGGCATTGCCTATGTTGACCGGGGCCGGCTTCAAACTGTCCCGAGCGATCATCTCCAATCCTGGTCGCCGCTGGTTGACAAATTACAGTCCGATCTGGGCGAAATTGTACCGATCAGCCCGCTTGTTGCGCAAATGGTTGCCAACTCAGACCGAGAGTTCGGCCCGACCGATACGATCAATAACATACGCCGCGGCGCGGCGCGGCAGCATGTCGATTACGTTCTGATCTATGAGGTTGCGCAGACCGATCAGGACAAGCGCAGTAACGCGCTCTCCGTGACGGACCTCTCCATTATCGGCCTTTTTCTGATGCCATCCCGCGAGTTGGAAGTTGAAGCCACGGCGTCCGCTATCTTCCTCGATGTCCGCAATGGCTACCCTTACGGAACAGCCACGGACCTAGCGACCAAAGACGGGCTGACCACGGCCTCTCGCGCGGGTAGCAAGCGTCGGAAATTACAGGACCGCGCGGAAATCGCGGCGGTCGACGCGCTGGCTGAGGATGTCGAGGCCATGTTCGACGCGCTGATTGCGGAGCGTGTGAGCAGCTGAGCCCGCCAACTTATCCCCGTTATTATCCACCTGTGAGTCGGTATATGTTTGTTTGCTGAGGCCCGCCCTCACCTTATCGCCTCCGCTGTGTCAAACACAGTCTATGAATGACGATATGGACATGCCCGACTACGCCCCCATCGACGAGTCGATGATGGGTGGGTTTGAGGAGGAACTGGACACGACGCCTCATAGTATGGAGGCTGAACAGGCCCTGCTTGGCGCGCTTCTCTACGATAATGAGATATACCACCGCGTCAGCTCCATCGTCGAAGCCAAACATTTCTACAACCCTGTTCACGTCAATATGTACCGAGCGATGGCGAGCCTCATCGAGCACGGCAAGCTCGCGGACGCGATTGTCCTCAAGAACCGCTTCGCCAAGGACGATGCGCTCGCGGATATTGGCGGCGTTGAATATCTGGCGCTTCTCCTTGAACAGGCCCCGCCCGGCTCAACCGCGCCGGAATATGCCAAGCTGATTTTCGACATGGCGATGCGGCGCGAATTGATCCGATTGGGCGATACGATGAAGGAACTCGCCAAGGATCAGAATAGTGAGGACGACGCGTCTAAGCAGATCCAGCAAGCGGAGATGCAGCTCTATAATCTCGCCGAGATCGGCGGCACGCAGACAGGGTTCGTGTCATTCGAAGATGCGCTGATCGATTCCATCGAAATGGCGACGGCGGCCTATCAACGGAAAGGACAGCTCTCCGGTATCGCTACAGGGCTGGACGATCTCGATGCGCAGCTTGGCGGGCTGCACAAATCAGATTTGCTCATTCTCGCCGGACGTCCGTCTATGGGGAAATCGTCGCTGGCGCTGAATATCGCCTTCCATGTCGCCAAAGCGCACAAGGTTGAGCGCGATGAGAACGGGGTCGAGAAGACGATCAATGGCGGTGTTGTCGGCGTTTACTCGCTGGAAATGAGCAGCGAACAGCTCGCCACACGTCTGCTCGCCGAACATAGCATGGTCCCGTCGCATCGCATCCGCCGCGGCGACATCAATCCCGAGCAGTATGAACAGCTCCGCGACGCCGCCGACGAAATCAGCCGCATCCCGTTACACATCGATGATACGGGCGGCCTGTCCATCGGCGCGATGGCTGCCCGCGCGCGGCGTCTGAAGCGGATGAAGGGTCTGGACCTCATCGTGGTCGACTATTTGCAATTGCTGACCGGAGGGGCGATGATGAACAGCTCCACTAATCGCGTGCAGGAAGTGACAATGATCACGCAGGGTCTGAAGGCCCTCGCAAAGGAACTCAATGTCCCTGTCCTCGCCCTCGCCCAGCTCTCCCGGCAAGTCGAACAACGCGATGATAAGCGCCCGCAACTGTCCGACCTGCGCGAATCCGGCTCCATCGAGCAGGATGCCGACGTCGTCATGTTCATCTACCGCGACGAATATTACCTCGCCCGCGAACAGCCGGATGATGACGACCCGGAAGCCGTGATGAAGTGGCAGGCCAAAATGGACAACGCCGTTGGCAAAGCCGAAGTCTTGATCCAGAAACAACGCCACGGCCCCATCGGCTCCGTCATGCTCAGCTTTACGCCGGAGCTCACCAAGTTCGGCAATCTGGCGCAGGATGATGGCGGGGGGTATACGGAGTTTTGATGCGGGGTTGAAGCGGCAGAAAAAAGCTTTCCGCTATATCAATCGCGGAAAGATAGCCGCCACAGCCAGCGCGCAACTTGAAGCGACAATCGCCGCCGCCAGCAACCGCGAACCGTGGAGACGGCTCCACAGGAGTGTTCCCGTGATTGTCATCGCAATCAGTGCGCCTGCAATAAAGTCCATAAACAAGACCCATACGAGGCCCATTCCGGTCGCTTTGTGAAGGTTCTTGATGAAGCCGAGCCCATTTTGCGCCCGCTTCGTCGCCTTGAGACTTGTATCGCCGGGGACATATTCCACAAGCAGAATTGAGTTCGGGGCGTAAAAGCGCTGTTTCCAGATCACAGCCGGATCAACGACTCGGCCCATGAACATGACGGGGTCCGGCGAACCAGACTGTCGGGGCGTGGTCGGTTTGATGATCGTCCCGAATTCCTGGGCCGCCCAAATGCCGAGATCATCAACCGTTTTCAGCGTCTCAGGATCGACGGGGATGGTCACGGACATGACCTCCTGAGCCGCGCCAGTCTCAATTTTCAACACCGATTTGTGATTGAGCAAGACACCCGTGATTCCCAGAAACATGAATATCACGGCACCCCATAGCCCTGTCCAAGCGTGAACTTTTTTGAGCCACCGCAGCGCGGCGGGCTTGCTCAAGCGGCGCGGCAAGAATGGATGAAAGCGCGCGGGTCGGACCGATTTCCTAGGGGCGTTTCCAATCGCCGAACGCGCTGCGCCCGATGCTGGCATCGTCATTTTATCCATCGGTCCCTCCCTACTCGTCAAGGCGTCGCGGCAAATACGGGACGAATGTCACGATCCGCAGAATTTATGTAAACTTGTTATTGCGAGTTATTCTCAATTGCAATAGAGGGTGCCACATCAAATTCAATGGCGCGCTGATTGCGCCGAAAGCGGAGATATATCGTGAACTCAAAACTGACTGGCTGCAGCGTGACTGTTCTGGCCCTTTGCCTCTTTCCAAGCCTCAGCAACGCGCAGACGCCTGACACGCCGCGTCCGGACGGTGAGGATGTCATCATCGTCAACGGACAAAAGTTGGCGACCATTCCGACCGAAGCGGTGACAGCAACCAAGACATCCATTCCCCTGATCGACGTTCCGGCAACGGTCACCGTCATCAACCGCGCCTTGATCGACTCTCAAGCGGCGACCGACTTGCAAGACGTGCTGCGCAATTCCAGCGGCATTAATCAGGCCGGTAACAATTTCGGGATTGGTGATTATCTGCAATCACGGGGCTTGTCTGTCGCCTACGCCTATGACGGTCTTTATGGCGGTGCCGGATTGGGGCCGGATAGTTATGCGCCGACGCGGTCGCTGACCAATGTCGAGCGTGTCGAGATTGTCCAAGGGTCAAATGCGACGATCTACGGCGCGGGCAGCGCGGGCGGCTTAATCAACCTGATTGAGAAAAAACCTCGATTTGACGAAGCCTATCAAATCGAATTGCGGGCCGGGTCCTACGACACATATGGCGCGACGGTTGATGCGACCGGACCGTTAAGCGACGATCTCGCCTACCGTTTTGTTGGGTCGGTCTACCGCAAAGACGGGTTCAGAAATCTATCGACGGATCGCAACGAAGCCTATGGCTCGCTGGCCTATGAACCGGCCGATAATAGCCGCCTGACATTATCCGCCGCCTGGCTGGCGGATGAAATACAGATTGATTCGGTCGGTTATCCCGTTCGAATTTTCAACTCTGCCAGCACAAGCCCCGGCGGATTACCGGCGGATCAGGTTAGTCCTGAAAACTTGCCCAATGACCCCGGAAGCTCGCAGCAGCTGACAGAGGCGCAAATCGCGCAACTCGCCGATAGTCTCTCTGCGGGTGACGGAATCGAGCCATTTGATCTCGGTGCGGCATCGCTCATCTCGCCCATCTCCCGGCCGAATGACGGCGAGGAATTCCGGGTCAAATTGCGCTGGGAATGGGAGCCGATTGAGGGTCTGAATATCGTTCCTTCGTCGCAAATCCGCAATTACACGAGCGAGTATGTCCGCCAGACCGGTGCCTACAATTATGTCTATTGGCAACGTAGAGGCGTGGTCAATCAACCGCCACGCGCTCCGCTGGTTCTGGACGGTGTCCTCTACCCCTTTGCCGCGCGCAGACAAGAATACCGAAAGCTAGAAGTGGAAGAGACAAGCTGGGACAACTTCCTTGACGTGTCTTGGAAGAACAATTTCGCAGGGATTCAAAATGAGACGTTGCTGACCGCCTATTTTCAAGACGTAAAGGCCGACGTTCGTCGCCAAAGCCTTTATGACGCCGACAATGCGCGCTCGTCCGACAATCCCCTGCACTATATTCTCGATATCCGAAATCCAGTGTTCCCCACTGGACGGTTTGAGGATTACGACACCTATCTGGCGGCCGATTATGAAAAGGACATCAGCACCCGCGGGATCGGCGTTCAGAATATCGCTTACCTTGCGCCGTGGCTGATCACACGGGTTGGTGCCGGCTGGAATCGGATTGAGCAAGAATTCGAAAATGCGCCGACGGAGACGGAGCCAAACCGAGAGCCGATTGACCAGACCGACGACGGTTTCGTCTATAATATCGGCGCCACGGTGAAGCCTCTATCATGGGCGTCGGCGTTCGTAGCCTATGGTGAAGGTCGCGAAAGCTATAGTTTTGACGGCACATTGAACGGCACGTCAGACCGACCCGACAGTGAAAGCACGAATTTCGAGCTCGGCGTAAAGCTGCAGGATCCGACGGGACGATTCTCCGGCGGGGTCACCTATTTCGAAACCGCACGCACCAATCTGCGATACAATAACCCGGAGTTTGAAGACAACCCGGATGATCCCAACTTTAATATTGATGTCCCGGAGTTCTTCTATGACGGTGAGGACGAAACGACTGGCGTTCAATTAGATGCGAATGTGCAGGTAACGGACGCCCTGTTCTTCAACGCGAATGCGACCTTTCAAGACGCGCGCAATCGGCAAAACCCTACCTCATCAACCTTTGATTCCAAGCAGAAAGGTGTGCCCGATACATTCCTGAGCGCTTACGGCGTTTACGAATATGGCGACGACATTGTCGGCGGCACGGTCAGCGCGACGTTGGGGTATGAGTATCAGGATTCCCGGACGATCGCGTCCGGAGCCTTCGGTTTGCCCGATGCGGTTCTACCGTCACAAGGCGTGTGGGATGCTGGCCTCGTTTATGATCACGAGTCTGGATGGAAAGCCAATTTGCGGCTTCGCAACCTGACTGACACGCGCGCCTATTCCCGTGCCCTATTTCTCGGCGGATTGCCCACGGCCCCGCGCACTGTTGAAGTCGCAGTTCGGAAAAGCTGGTGATGACAGGCGGGGCGATGACGAACAGCTCCACCAACCGAGCGCAGGACGTCACTTTGATCACACAGGGCCTGAAGGCGTTGGCGAAGGAACATAATGTCCCCGTCCACGCCGCCGGGAAAGCCGAAGCCCTGATTCAAAAGCAACGGCATGGTCCGATTGGCTCTGTCATTCTGAGCTTTACGCCGGAACTGACGAAGTTCGGTAATCTGGCGCAGGATGATGGCGGGGGTATACGGAGTTTTAGGCTTGCTCTGGAGTTCCTAAAGCTTCTACCCTTTCACTATCAGCGTTGTATGAATATCTAAGGGTAAAAACTTATGCGTAATTTGTTCTACTTCCTGATCGTCATGGGTCTTTTGACAGTTCCGTCGATAGCAAATGCCTCTGATCTCGATTGTCAGCGCACCGTGTTCGAGAATGACGCTGCGCAAGCTTTGACCGATGTAAAGGATGCTTCTTTCGGCGTCACGCCTGGCATCGCTCAGCCGACCGATGTCTATTGCGTTGTCGGCAAAAACGGCATCAAACGGTTGACGGAAAAAGGTCAGTTGTTCGGCCAGCTTCCGTATCGGTTTGAATATGCCTATTTCACAACTGCGGCCTTCGGCGCTGAAGCAGAGAGAGAATTTTCAGACAACATCGAGGATTTGTCTATTCAATGTAGCAAAGCCCTTGTTAGATGCACGATATTCCCCGTCGCGGAAACTCAAGCCTTTCACTTTGAGGTTTCCATGAAAGATGGGAGGATTGAGACCATAATGGTTCTCGATACGCAGCAGCTGATGTATGATAAAGGTATGACTTATGAATCGCCTGACGAAGCGGACAAGTCACTCCCATTAGTTTTCAGAACGCTCAATGATGGAAAGAGTTTTCCCATCGCTTGGCCCGGCCAGGCTGGTGGAGACATGGAAGGCCTCGTGGATACTCTTGCTCATGGCACGCAAACTCGATGGGCCGGTCGGGGTCCGAGCCAAATCCTCGCTGTTATAAAGAGCAAGACCCCCTTCCAGCTTGCATTCAAGTCAGTTGGCGGGGACACCTATATGATCCAGACCGATGTCGCACACGCTTTGGCGACCCTCGAAGTCGCCATGACATGGCTAAAAATGATGGCAGAAAATCCCTAGCGGCAAAATCCTTAGTTTGGTTCGTTGAATTTTGAATTCAGTCTCGAAGTCACGCTGATAACCAGAAAGCGCCTCTCAGCCCGAATCGCATAGACTAAACTTGACTCCCGCCCGTTCCCGCGCCTATCCGGCGCGCGGGCCACGCCTCCCCACTGAGGCGCACTTCGATAGCCGTACAAAAATGCGGTTGATGGAGACATTGTTATGACGACCCCTAAACCGGACCTGCGTCCGGTCGATCCCCGTTTTTCTGCTGGACCCACACGCAAGCGCCCTGGCTGGACGCTGGACGCGCTGTCGGATGCCGCTTTGGGCCGCTCCCACCGTTCCGCGCTGGGGAAGGCCAAACTCAAAGAGGTCATCGACCTCACCCGCGAAATTCTGCAAATTCCCGACGATTACCGCATCGGTATCGTCCCCGCGTCTGACACAGGCGCTGTTGAGATGGCCATGTGGACGATGCTCGGCCCGAAACCCGTCATCGTCGCGGCGTGGGAGAATTTCGGACAGGCTTGGGTCGTCGATGCCGACAAACAATTGCCGCTGGATGACCTCACTCTCCTGACCGCTGATTACGGGCACCTCCCGGACTTCTCTGCCTATGACGGCAGCCAAGACCTCGTCTTCACCGCGAACGGTACGACTTCGGGCGTGAAAGTCGCCGATTATGGCTTCATCCCCGATGACCGCGAGGGCGTGACGATTTGCGACGCCACCTCCGCCGTATTTGCGCAGCCTCTGCCGTGGGAAAAACTCGATGTTACAACCTATAGCTGGCAGAAAGTCATGGGCGGCGAAGCGGCGCATGGGATGATCATTCTCAGTCCGCGCGCGGTCGAGCGTCTGGAGGGCTACAACCCGCCTTGGCCACTGCCGAAAATCTTCCGCCTGACCAAAGGCGGCAAATTGATCGAAGGTATATTTGAAGGCGCGACAATCAATACGCCGTCGCTGCTTTGCACCGAAGACCATCTCGACGCCCTCAAGTGGGTGCAAGCCAATGGCGGTCTGAAAGCCATGCAGGACCGCGCCGACGCCAACGCGCAAACCATCTGGGATTGGGTCGCGAAACGCGATTGGATTGCCAATTTGTGCGAACTTGATGCGCAGCGGTCCAATACGGGCGTGTGCCTGAAAATCGTCGATCCACGCGTCACAGCGCTGCCGCAGGACGAGCAAGCAGCGTTCGCCAAATCCATTGTGAGCCTTCTCGGCGACGAAAATGTCGCGCTCGATTTCGGCGCGTATCGGACGGCCCCTCCCGGCTTCCGCCTCTGGGTCTCCGGCCTGTGTGAACATGGCGATGTCGAAGCGGTCCTGCCTTGGCTGGACTGGGCGTTCGAAACCAAAGTTGCGGAGTTATAGTCATGCCTAAAGTTCTTATCGCGGACAAAATGTCCAACCGCGCCGTCGAAATTTTCAAGGCGCGCGGCGTCGATGTCGATGTTATCACCGGCCTGTCGAAAGACGAGCTGATGAAAATTATTGGCGACTATGACGGCCTCGCCGTGCGGTCTTCCACGCGCCCGGATGCTGAAATCATCGCGCAAGGGACCAAGCTGAAAGTGATCGGACGCGCCGGAATCGGCGTCGACAATATTGACATCAAGGCGGCGACAGATCGCGGCGTTGTCGTCATGAACACCCCGTTTGGGAATGCGATCACCACAGCCGAACACGCGATTGCCATGCTGTTTTCAGCTGCGAGACAAATCCCATCGGCGAGCACTCGCACGCAAAATGGCGAATGGCCAAAGTCCGATTATAAAGGGACCGAGCTGTTCAACAAAACACTCGGCGTCATCGGCTGCGGCAATATCGGCGCACTGGTCGCGGAACGGGCGCTGGGCCTGAAGATGAAAGTTATCGCCTTTGACCCCTACCTCACCGAAGAGCGTGCGCGCAAAATCGGTGTGGAGAAAGTGGAACTGGACACGCTGTTCCAACGTGCTGACGCTATTACGCTGCATACGCCGCTGGTCGAAAGCACGAAGAATATCGTCAATCGCGCACGCCTTGGCATGTCGCGTAAGGGCCTTATCCTTGTGAACTGCGCACGCGGCGGGCTCGTCGATGAAGAGGCCCTCAAGGATGCGCTGGAAGCCGGGCATGTGCGCGCGGCTGCGCTGGATGTGTTCGCTGTCGAACCGGCCAAGGCGCATCCATTATTTGGCACGCCCGGCTTTATCGCCACGCCGCATTTGGGCGCATCGACCAATGAGGCGCAGGAAAATGTCGCCATTCAAGTCGCCGAACAAATGGCGGATTATCTGCTGACCGGCGCGATCAGCAACGCCATCAACACGCCGTCCATTACGGCGGAAGAGGCCCCTCGCCTCAAGCCGTGGGTCGATCTGGCCGATAAGCTGGGCACAATGATGGGGCAACTTTTGCATGAACCGGCGGAGAGCATCGAGATCGTCTATAAAGGCGCGATCACGCAGCTTAACACCAACCCGCTCAGCGCCGCCGCGCTGGCCGGGATGCTCAAAGCCGCTATGCCGGAAGTGAATATGGTCAGCGCCCCCGTGCTCGCCAAGGAACGCGGTATCGAACTGACCGAGAGCTATATTGACGAAGCGGAACGGGCCGAAAGCCTGATCCGTATCACGGTTGAAACGGCGGTGCGGAAATTCGCTATTGTCGGCACAATCTATCGCGGCGAGCCGCGCATTGTGCGCCTGTTCGGTGTGCCGATGGATGCGGCGTTCAGCCCGTCCATGATTTATGTGCGTAATGACGACAAGCCCGGCTTCATCGGCGAAGTCGGTCGTGTCCTCGGTGATGCGAAGGTCAATATCGCGACTTTCTCGCTTGGCCGCATGGAGAAAAGCGGCGAAGCGGTCTGCTTGATCAGTGTTGACGGGGATGTCAGCGACGAAACCGCTGCGGCGATTGCCTCGATTGATCAGGTTAAGATTGTGGATCGGGTTAGGCTTTAGAGGTGGGTGGCGACGCCAACGTTTAAGTTCGTCTCCCCCTCCGTCGCGCGTGCGTCGCACGTCGCGCCACCTCCCCCTGTCCGGGGGAGGAACGAACGGGAACAATCACGAG
>Ga0115567_10002139_pt1 | contig 19605 bp, 16 predicted proteins | sample COGITO_mtgs_1204_2_FD_88679 | JGI IMG/M metagenome (GOLD analysis project Ga0115567, IMG submission 88679) | Pelagic marine microbial communities from North Sea - COGITO_mtgs_120412 | ecosystem: Environmental > Aquatic > Marine > Epipelagic | place: Germany:Helgoland, sampling site Kabeltonne... | reverse complement strand
CACCTTAGTGGAATGACTTTAATTTCTAAAAAGAGGTCATTAAAATAATTATTGTTCCATTCAAAAATCACTGTATTTTCTTGTGCTTTTTGAAAATTGATCTCTCTATTTCTAATTTTTGAAGACTTAACAAAAGCTTTTAGAGCTTTAACCTTAATTCTTTTTTCGTTTTCTTTTAAATTCGAAATACATGTTTGCTCTTTAGACTTTGAGGTGTTGTTTGTAGAAAAGTTTTTTTTGAGAAGAGCTTCATCAAATGAGCCAGCCGTGTAAACTAAATCCGTCAGCTCAACCCAAAGGCTTCTTACTTTGTTGTAATTTTGAAGTGACGGAAGTGAGGGCTCTAACTTTAGTAAAGTCGAGCTCATTTGATCAATTTTTTTAGCCTGTCCGACTTGAGCATCGTAGACTGCCTTGCATATAGACACGCCTGAAGCTTCTTGAGCAAATGACTGTGTAGCTTCTAAACTTATTAAGACAAGCAACAAAAATCTTAAAAAAAACATTCAATTATTCCTTTTCAACTAATATTTGATAGAAGCATCAAATGAACAAACTAAAGAGCCTTAAAAACAAAGTTTAAGTCATCCTTTTGTCTTCAAAAGCACCAGTACTTTAAGCAACTTTTATAGCAGCCCCGCTTAGCAAGATCTAGTGGATATATAAGTTTTAAAGTCTATTGATAGACGGCTAGCGCTCAAATAAGTGCTTTAAATTAAATCTAGACAGTTTGAATTAGCTAAGCTTTGTATCTCTTATGCCCTCTTAACAATTTTTGCATATTAAGCAGGCGTTTCTTAAGACTCTAACGACTATTGGTCTGAAGCTCCTGTTTGGCCTGAAGCAAAAGTATAAGCTACTAAATACTTGGATTGAGTTTTTTCTTTATTTTTTACTAGTCAAAATCTGAAATTTTCTACGCAACCGTGGAGCAGCGAAATTCAAAGTGCTTTTCAAAAACCTTCTTGATTTTGTTTTTTAATTTTTTTTTAATTTTATATTTATCTAAGCCTTCCCGTCTAAGTTCTGATCTGTATTTTATTTTGAACATTTAATATGCCATCTAAACTTTTTGCAAAATTTTCGATTTTTTTTAATGCGGTTAAATTTTCAACCATACCATTTAATATCGCAAGTCCGTAAAAGACACTAACTTTAATACTTTCAGGTGAAGACACCTCTGCAGACTTTCTGATGAATTCCTTTATTTTCTTCATAGCTGTGTAATCCAAGAACTTTTGATCAGAAAGATCTGATCCTCTTTTCTTTATTGCTTTTATATCTTCCATATCATGAATCTTGAGGCGGACTGACCTTGCAAGGACGCCACGCACTCCAGGCATGCTTCTAATACTCTCTTTAATTGTCTTTAACCTAGTAAATGAACGCACCACACCATCTAGCATTACGATACCGTTGTAGACATAAATTGCTAGCGCCTTTGGATTGAAGTGCTTTTTATCTGCTAGAAGCCGAGTACGAACTGCAAGTTTCAATGCGCTGTCTTCGCTTTCTTTTGAAATGGTTATATTGTTTAGTTCTATTATTTTCGAGATCAATATAGGCAGTTCATTTTTTTCTCTCGGCCATTCAAAGACGGCTTGAACTCCAGTTTGATAAAGCTTTCTTTCGCTCCATGAACCCTTAGTGTCTGAAACAATAGCAAAGATAGGAACATCTTCTAAGCTCCAGTTTTTAATTAATTTTTTACACTCCTTAACAATAAATCTCAGACCTTTAGACTCCACGACCACAATAGCTTTAAGTGTGGGGCCAAATAATTTTGGCAAGGCCTTGATGTTGCTGATCGCCTTCACTTTTGCATCTAAGACTTTCAAGTTGTTCGTAACTGACTTTAAAGATGGCCCTCTGCCTATCACTAAAATTTGTGGACTGAAATCTAGGACCTTGCCAATTTCCTTGTAGCATTCGCTATCAAAATCTGTGTCAAAACCACTTTTTTTAAAATTGAGCAAAGGATCTTCTAAAGGCACCACTTGTAGATCTGGCAAGGTGTTTTGTTCTTTTAAATTTTTGTTCATTTTAATTTCCCTTATTGTTAAATTTTAAATGTATTTTGGAGAAATCTGATTTACTATATAAGCTGTTTCCTTTTGCACACCTTAGTTAGTGATTAAATGATCTCTTCTCCTGAATACAGTATCTCTAAGGTTGCAAGCATTGTAAAATTGATTGATTCCCACTAATTGAATAGATATTTTTTATATGAAACTAAGCTTAAGGAGTGTGAAAGAAATGAGTCGACTCAACTACAACCAACTCTACTACTTTTACGTAATTGCATCCGAAGGCTCTATTAAAGCTGCATGCAACAGGCTGCATCTCACTCAACCAACACTTAGTATTCAGCTAAAGACACTAGAGGAAAGCCTTGGGCGACCTCTATTTGAAAGGCAACACAGGAAATTAAGTCTAAACAGTTACGGTCTAGAAGTTTTTAAAAGAGCCGAGAGCATTTTTGTAATAGGAGACGAAATGATCGCCTCACTTTCAAATTCCAAAACCACTTTAAGAACAGGAATTAGAATTGGGACAGTACCTTCACTACCAACTTCATTCTTACACGATTTCACATTAGAGCTTTGGAAAACTGAGGCCCACTCAACACATCTGACTCATGCGCCGCTCTCGGATCTGGTCGATTCACTCGATGACGACAAATTGGACCTTATATTGAGCGATATGCCTTATCAAAAATCAAAACGGTATCAGTCAGTAAATTTAGGAGGACAAAAACTTATTGCTGTTGGAACTCAAAAATTCAAGAACTGCAGAAAAGACTTCCCCCAGTCTTTAATGGGCAAACCCTACTTAGGTTTTCAAAAAAGTGGCTCAATTCAAAGTGATATAGATTTCTTTTTCAAAACAAATAAAATTATTCCAGATCTGATTGGTTCTGTAGATGATGCTTCATTTATAAGACTAGTTGCCGAAAAAGGTTTCTGTGTTGCTATCTTACCAGAACAATCCGTCAGTGAATCTATTAAAAACAAGAGGTTGATAAAAATTGGTGAATTAAGTGGCGTTCAATCAAGTTGTTGGGCTATTATGTCAACAATAGGCAGTAAGAAAACTTTAACCAGAAACTTAATCAACACATATATGCTTGGAAGCAAAAAAACCTTGTCTAAAACAATAAAACAATGATGCTTTACAGCTTTTTGCCACAGTCACAACAAAAAGCATCTTTCTCTTTTCGTTTTCTAGCATGCTTAATGTCATCACAGCTGACACTCCTTAGGGCTGAGAACTGCTGACCACAATCACTACAGTACTTAATTTTAACATCATGTACTGTATGATTTACGTTGTCGCATTCATTTTTTTTAATCATTTATTCCTTGGGTTAATTTTTTAAAATCTTAATGATTTAAGTTTATTTTTTCTAAATGCCTCTTTTTAACTTGAGTCATAATAGGCTCTAATTCATCAATTTGAATCACTAGGAGATCTCCTTGACTGGCCTTAGAAAAAAAAGAATCCAAAACTTCTTTAAAAGAGTCTTTTGAAATTTCAATTTCACTTTTTGTAAACCCTTTATTTAAAAGACCTTCACGCACAAGAGCAGCTGTTTCACCTGCCCGTCTATTTCTAGGATCAAAATCTGTTAGCACCACATGATCGTAGACAAGTGCCAAAGCCTCACCGTACTTAATGAGCTGATCGTCTGTTCTACTCCCCGTTCCATGGCAAAGAGCAATTTTTCTCCCTTTTGAAATTTTTGGCAGGAGGTTGGCAAGTGCTCTAACTGCGTCTGGGTTGTGCCCATAATCGACCAAAACTTTATAGTCTTTGAAATCAAAAATATTCATCCTCCCTGGGTTCTGATTTGGGGAAGAGTGAAACGTCATAATACCGTTTCTAATCTTTTCAACAGGCATCCCAATGCCATGAAGAGCACCAACTGCTGCTAAAGTATTTGATGTGTTAAAATCAACAATACCACCCAGTGTGATGGGAACATCTTGTACAGCACAGACACAAACTTCTGTTTCTTTATGTTTAATTATAATGTTTCTATCGACTACTGTAACAACAGTACCGCCGTCTTTGAAGTGTTTCTCGGCCTTCTTATTTTTTGAACTTAAGGAAAAGAGACTGACTTTACCTTTTGCTCTATCCAGCACAGACATTGCTCCGGCATCATCAGCGTTAATCACAGAGGTTCCTAATGGTTTAACTGCCTCAGTGACAGTTGATTTAACAAGTCTCAAATCCTCTTGAGTCTCAACCCAGTCAGTGCCTATATGGTCAGAGCCAATATTCAAAAGAACACCAACATCTAATTGATCAACACCAAGACCTCTTCTGACAATCCCTCCCCTAGCAATTTCTAAAACCACATGGTCTACGGTAGGCTCTCTAATAACTGTCTTTGCACCCTCTGGACCACTGTAGTCGCCCTTCATTATTGAGGCTCCATCGATTTCAACTCCAGTAGTGCAGGCTAAACCAACCTTGTTTCCAGAGTATTTTAATGTGTGAGCTATAAGCTTACAGGTTGTGGTTTTCCCATTTGTGCCTGTGACAGCAATTATAGGAACCTGCAGATAACCACTTGGGAAGAGCATATCAACTATGGGTTTTGCCACATTACGAGGTTTTCCTATTGTAGGATCTAAGTGCATTCTAAAACCAGGAGCCGCGTTCACTTCGATCACTTTAAGACCTGATTTAGAAAGCGGAAGTGAAATGTCTTCAGCAAGCACATCTATACCAGTGCAGTCTAAGTCTATAATATGAGCCACACGTTCAGCCATTAAGCGTATACTAGAACTTACATCATCTGTTGCATCAACTGATGTTCCCCCTTGGCTAAGGTTAGCTGTGGTTTTTAAAGGAACTCTTTCTTCGTAAGCTGGCTTAGACTCTAAGGTCAGACCCTTTAATGACAAAAGTCTTTCTGTCATTCCATCGACTTCTATCCTAGTAAGAGAGTTCTCGTGTCCAAAGCCTCGCTTCGCATCTAGATTTGTAATTTCAATCAAGCTCCTAATAGAAGACTTTCCATCACCCACAACAAATGCAGGTTCCCTCTTTGCTACTGCAACTAGTTTTCTGTTTATGACCAATAACCTGTAGTCTGACCCTTTCACAAGTTCCTCAACAATCACTCTCGGATATCTTTCAAGAGCTGCTGCAAATGCAATTTTTAACTGCTCTAAATTTGTAACATTGATTGTTGCCCCTTTACCGTGATTCCCTACATCTGGTTTGACGACCACAGATCCCTTAAACTTTGAAAAAGCTTCTACGGCTTCTTTCTCAGTTTCAACAAGGTAACCCATTGGCACAGGAATTCCTGATCTACTTAAATGTTCCTTAACTCTTGTTTTTTCATCTGCGGCTTCAACAGCGATTGCGGAGGTTTGAGATGTCATTGAAGCTTGAATGCGCTTTTGATGTGCCCCATGACCAAGTTGAACATGGCTGTCGTTGTTTAGCCTAATAAAGGGAATGTTGTTTAATTCAGCCTCTTTAACAATGCTCAAAGTGGTCGGCCCTAGTACATCTTGCTCTCTAAGAATTTTCAGATTGGCCACTACTTTGTCGATGTCAAAGTCAGAATTTTGAGCTACAGCTTGATAGAGCGATACTGCTTGTTTAGCAGCCTCTAAACCTGCCGACTCAATTAGATATTTAAAAACAACAACATATGTTCCTTCAACATTAGTGCTGTACGTTTTTCCAAAGCCCACCTCCATACCTGATAAACACTGAAGTTCTAAAGCAATGTGTTCAATAATATGTCCAGCCCAAGTGCCTCTCTCTAACCTTTTTACAAAACCGCCCTTTCCACCAATTGAACAGCCATGATCATTCAATGTAGGAATTAATTTTAAAAGCCTTGTGTTAAAACCCTTTATTGTGTCAGATGGTCTCTGTTCAAATTCTTGAATGTCTAAAACCATAAGTACAGCTGTGTGTTTTGTGTAACGGTTTGGGCCTCTAAGCGCTCGCAGCTCTTTAATTTTAATCAACGAGTGGCTCCTGATAAATTTTCGACGGGCTCTAAAAATTTTCTGTTTTTAAAGTTGTAGCCGTATCCATGAACAAGTGAGTGAATGCGAACATTTTCAACGGCAATCGCTCCTCCGGGCTCGATGTTCATAATGTTTGAGTGACCGATTTCACTGCCATCAACAAGGATCACTTGTCCTGACCCTATGATTTCGATTGAACCGTCGCTAGCAAAAACCACGCCTGAGTCCTCACCCAAACCAATTCCAATACATTCAGGGTTAGTAGTGACAATTTGAACCAACCTCCCTATCCGACCTCTAGTGAGAAAGTGGGTGTCGAAAACAACATTGTCCACAAACCCAAAACCTGATGTTGTGAGAACTTTACCTTTTAGGAGGCCCTCTTCACTTTTTCCCTCATAAATCATGGTGTCAGAAAAAACTGCAGCTCCTGCACTTGTACCTACAACTAAACAACCGTTTTCTAGCTTGCGCTTCATAGCTTGAAGCAGTTTTGAACCACCAATTAAAGTGGTCAACCTCAATTGATCACCACCAGTTATAAAAATAAGATCTATATTGTTTAGAAGCTTAACAACTGAAGCATCGTTTGCTTGCTTTCTACTTGTCACGCTGAGTATTTCAATCTGCTCAGCCCCAAGAGTTTGAAAAACCTTGCGGTACTCCTCTCCTCTTTTTTGAGGCTCCTCACTTGCAGTTGTCAAAACGGCAACCTTATAGTTTTTTTTACAAATTTCTTTGACCACTCTTTTTAAAACTATAAGTTCATCAATTCTGTCCTCATTGCCTCCAATGGCAATCAGTCTCCCCTTAAATTCTGATTTGAACTTAGGCTTTTTATTAAAAGTAGAATCCGATTTAAAATCTTTCATTCAACCTCCGTAGTGTAAGACCAGGCCATGTCATTTCTAGACGCTGCGGCAAAGTCGTTTTTAGTTAGTATAATCAAACCTAGATCAACAGATTTTCCGAATAGGGTTAAGGCTTTTAGTGAAGCCGCTTTAGGCGAAATTTGATCCTTTTCTATCCACGAATAAACTTCTTTAGCCAACATCTTATGAGCGATGAATTCTCCGTCGCCTGTACAGGCTACAGCACCTACCGCTCCACAATACAGACCGCAGCCAGGCAGTGGAACATCACCAATACGTCCTAAGTCAGCTCCAGCTAGTCCACCAGAGCTTAAAGCTGCTGAAAAAGTCTCTCCATCGTAAGCAACCGCACCTACTGTGTCGCAGGAAGAGGTGGCAGGAGCTGCTAGACGTTTTTTGAGTTTTTGATTAAAGTCAGTTTTTTGATTTTCATAGAAAAGCTTTGCACCGTAACCACTTACGATAAGATTTGATGAATGAAGAACTTTTAAAGCTGCTTCTATTGGGTTTAAAACATCTTCAATACAAGCAACAGCACCAAAGAGTCCCTCGCTTGTCATGCATGCTGCGTCCATTTGTATAGTTTTGCCATCGGCTCTAATTTGAGAACCTGTGCCCGCATTAAAACGAACATCATTCTCTAAAAAACTCACAGCACTTATGACCGCATCAAGTGTCGTTTTCTTATTTTTAATAAGGTCCATACCAATCTTGGCCGCAGACTGGGTTCCATCTGAATACATAGAGTCAGAACCAGCACCACCGTGAGTGATGACAGCCCTTGAAAAACTCAAGAAAACCGACTTAATTGTTTCCAATATATAGGGTAAAAAGATTTAAAGTGACAATTTACTGGTGCAAACACGAGGTTCTTCCGTTTCAAACTACTTTTCATTTTAAAAATTTATCATGATTTTATAGAGTACTGACAAATATAGCCTGTACCGACTGCTTTGTCCCAATATGCGCATTTATGAATAAAGTAACCTTAAATCGGCTACGAACGATCTGTAAAAAAACTGTCTTTGTAAATCGTATAAAGCTGGAAATGATTAAAAATGGCTTTTATAAAAAAACTGTTACAAATACAGGCTTGCTAACGTATTATACTGTATAAAGACTTATTTTTTAAAAAGGAGATCCCAACATGCGCACAGTCATCGTCAGTTCATTTTTTCTACTCTTTCTAAGCGGCTGCCAATCAGCTCATCAACACCATTCACAGACTCAACATAAGGACACTAAGACTGTGCAAGTTAAGGTTGATGGTAAGGGTTATACACCAAACAAATCAACGCTAATAAAGGAGCCGAAAGCATCACCCTAGTTTTTACAAGAACGACAGATGCGACTTGCGCTACAGAGGTCGCGTCTGAAGAGCAAGGCATAAACACGCCTCTTCCTTTAGGAAAGCCCGTTAGCATTAAATTTGATTTGAGCAAGTCTAATAAAGTGGTTTTTGGTTGCCATATGAACAAGATGCATAAAGGTGTGATTTTAAAGCACTAAAAGTTGCGCTGCCACCAAACCTCTTGATGGGCTCTGTTTCCATCTTAAGATACCTAGGCCCTTTTTTTGTCTTACTCAATAAAAAGTAAATTCTTCGAAAAAAAATTTGTATTGGGACAGCAGCTTTATTCAGTCGAAAGATCGTTTGGATATATTGAGAAAACACCCGAAGAGAGATTTTTTTCAAGAGATTGAGTGCTAGCCCAAAAATTAAAAATACACTAGACCTCATTAAATTTTTTAGACATGCTTACAGCCTTGCACACAAGAGGTACAATTGAATGGATTTAAAAATATTTATCGCAACTTTTACAACAATATTTATAGCTGAGTTGGGCGACAAAACTCAATTCGCAGCCTTTGCGGCAGCCACACAGACTAAATCGATATTTAGTGTATTGCTTGGAACTGTATTGGCACTGTCTATCGCTGGAACGATCGGCGTCTTAGCGGGAAGTTTTCTTGGCAGTTTTATAGACCCGACTAAAATGAAGTTTTTTTCTGGAGGTGCTTTTATTCTAATGGGAGTATGGGTCCTTTGGAAATAAACCAATATGAACTCAACGCTTTTGCTTTTAAAATATGCTTGTTAAAATAAATAATCTATTTTACCCTGAAGACGTGAAGAATTTTGTCACCATACTAGCCCTAACTGGATTTTTGTTCTCTTCTGTATTTGAAAATACTGATCTAGAAAACCTATCAACAATGATTCATATCACTAACCATCAAAGTGATGTTTCAAGTGCTCATGACGAAGAATATCACCACACTGAGGCTGAAAAGCATCATCATGGCAACCAAAATCACACTCAAAAATCTAAAAAAAATTCAAGGCTTAGCATAACTCATTATCACAAAGAGTCTTCTAATTCTGAGCCAAAAAATAACGAACCACACGAGCATAATTTGACTATTTCCCCAAATTTTGTGGCTTTTGTAGTCGACACCGACACATTTGATTATTCTGAAATAAAGCAGACTGGACTTTTAATTCCTGAGCCTAATCAGCTCATTTCAGGACTTTATAAAAATCCTTTATTTCGACCTCCGATAGCATAGCTACAGAAAAATAAATTTATTTAAAAAAACTAATAAATTATTCTGGAGTCAGATATGATTGATCCGCTAATACGCTTTTCATTAAGAAATCGTTTTATTGTAATTTGCTTTTCACTTGCTGTTTTGGTTTATGGTTCATGGGTGGCCGTAAATCTATCGGTAGATGTATTCCCTGATTTAAACCGCCCTAAAGTCACTATACTTGTTGAATCTCACGGTCTTGCGCCTGAGGAGGTAGAAACACTTGTCACAATACCTGTTGAAGCTGTTCTGAATGGCACACCAAATGTTGTAGGTATTCGCTCTAGTAGCGGGGTCGGTGTTGCCATCATTCACGTAGACTTTGAATGGGGAACCGATGTTTACCGCAATCGACAGCTAGTAGCAGAGCGCCTCCAGTTGGCTCAAGGAAGACTCCCTGATGACATCCTACCAACAATGGCACCCATCACGTCCATAATGGGTGAAATACAGTTTGTTGGCTTGGTGAAAAAAGATCAAAAATCGGAGCTCGACCCATTAGAGGTCAGAACCCTAGCTGATTGGGTCATCAGACCCCGCCTTATGTCTATCCCTGGCGTGAGCCAAGTAGTGGTTATGGGTGGCGGAGTTAAACAGTATCAAATTTTAATTTCGGCTGAAAAACTTCAACAAAGAGGTTTGTCACTTGAAAAGCTGAGGTTGTCACTTAAATACATCAGCATGAACACAACAGGAGGCTTTTTAAACAAAGACTCAAAAGAGTTTTTAATCCGGCCAATGGGCAGAGCCACTTCAATTGAAGATGTTGAAGAAACTGCTGTTGGAACACATCTAGGACTTCCAGTCTTACTAAAAGACGTGGCGACAGTAGAGATCAGGGCTAAGGAAAAAAGAGGTGAAGCTAGTATTAATGGCGAGCCTTCAGTTGTTTTAACAATTCAAAAACAACCACAAGCTGATACCGTTGTCCTAACTAAAAAAATTGAAGACTCTATAAAAGACTTACAAGCCGCTATGCCCTCCGGCCTAAAAATAGAAACAGATTTGTTTAAGCAGTCTAATTTTATTGAAACATCTATTGATAATGTCATTGAAGCACTAAGAGACGGTACAATTATTGTTGCCATTGTGCTCTTCATATTTCTTCTTAATCTTAGAACAACGGCAATCACGCTGACTGCAATTCCCATGTCATTTGTCATTACATTTTTGTTGTTTCAAATTTTTGGCTTGAACATAAACACGATGACTCTTGGTGGTTTAGCCGTTGCCATTGGAGAACTAGTTGATGATGCCATTGTTGATGTTGAGAATGTATTTAGAAGGTTAAGAGAAAACTATAAATCTGAGAATAAAATAAATCCGCTTATAGTTGTGTATAAAGCTTCCAAAGAAATTCGCAGTTCTATTGTCATATCAACAATTATTGTGGTTGCTGTTTTTGTTCCTCTCTTTGCATTAAGCGGACTAGAAGGAAGACTCTTTGCGCCTATGGGGGCGGCTTATATCATATCTCTAACAGCTTCACTCTTTGTGTCTTTAACACTTACTCCAGTTATGTGTTATTTTTTATTGCCAAATTCAAAAGCTGTAAAGATTGAGAAAGAACCTGTCCTCGTTGAAAAGTTAAAAGGCCTGATGGCTCCTGTTTTTTTATGGAGCATCAAAAGATGGCAAATTGTATTTGCAATATGTATAGCTCCCTTAGTTTTAGCTTTAGTTCTTCTTCTTCAGATGGAAAGTAACTTTTTGCCACAGTTTAATGAAGGAACTGCAACTATAGGTGTTGCAGCATATCCCGGCATAGCTCTTGAAGATTCAGACAAACAAGGTGCTAAAATAGAAAAAGCAATTTTAAGTTTGCCGGAGGTTAAATCAACTGTTCGTCGAACAGGCCGGGCTGAGATGGATGAACATGCTGAAGGTGTCCACTGGAGTGAAATTGATGTCGACTTTAAACATCCAATGGATAGATCAATGAACGTAGTTCTTGAAGACATAAGAAAGAAGATACTTTCTGTTGCTGACGTTTATGTAAATTTAGGACAACCTATAAGCCACCGTATTGACCACATGATGAGTGGAGTTAGAGCGCAGCTGGCACTCAAAGTGTTTGGCTCAGACCAAGTGGAGCTTAGAAGAATAGCCGTTCAAGTTGAAAGTATTCTTAAAGAAACAAAAGGTTTAGTTGATATTCAAATTGAGCCTCTTGTTAAAGTTCCCCAGTTAGCTATTCAGATAGACCGAATGTCCGCTGCAAATTATGCGATGTCATCTGGACAAATAACTGAAGACTTAGAGATGGGCTTGCGCGGAGAAAAAGTAGGTAACTTTATAGAGAACCAAAGAATATTTGAAATTTATGCAAGGCTAGATGATGATTCCAGAAAAGAATCCGCTGAAATTGAAAAAGTCATACTTAAGACAGTTCCTTCAGGTAAAAAAATTACAGTGAGTGATGTCGCCGACGTTTACGAGACAAATGGGCCTAACATGGTTAATCGGGAGAATCTTCAACGGAGGCTAATTGTGTCGGCCAACGCGCCTGATCGTGCACTAACTGAAGTTGCAAAAGAGTTACAATCAAAATTGGCTAGTTTGAAATTGCCTGAAGGCTACTTTGTCGAAATGGGTGGACAGTACGAATCCCAAGTCAAAGCCAATCAAAAAATATTGCTCTTAGGAATTGTGTCTTTATTAACTGTGCTCTTAATTCTATATGTGCAATTTAGATCTTTTGTAATGTCTTTTTTGATTCTTTCAAACGTTCCGCTAGCGTTGATTGGAAGTGTTTTTGCTATTCGCTTAGCAGGACTAGATCTTTCCCTAGCCACAACAGTGGCCTTTATAACTTTATGTGGAATTGCAAGCCGAAATGGAGTTCTCGTTGTAAATCATTACATAGATTTATTTGCTGAAAACAAAAATAAAACATTTAAAGAGGTTATTATTGCTGGAAGTCTTGATCGGCTCATACCAGTTTTAATGACAGCAGGAACAGCTATTCTAGCTCTTTTGCCACTTGCTATGAGTCAGGGCGAACCTGGTAAAGAAATTTTATACCCTGTGGCAGTCGTAATTATAGGGGGTCTTATCACTTCCACAGCGTTAAACACAGTATTGATGCCTGCAGTGGTTTATCTTATTGGTGAAGATTTTATGATAAAGATTTTAAATAAAAAGAAAATAACAAACATTATCTAGGAGGATAAAATGAAAAAAGTTTTAATAATTACAGCATTACTAATGTCACAATTGGTTCAAGCGCATGATGAAGGTCACGGTCCAAAACTTGTCGATCAACCTAAATTTGGTGGAAAAATAGCAGCCGTCATCAACAAGGTAGAAGTAAAAAAAGGCACTAAGGCTAAATTGCTTTATAAAGCTGAACTTACTAAAAACAATCAAAATATGGTGCGTGTTTATCTCTACGATAAAGATATGAAACCATTAACTTTAGAGTCTTTTAAAAGTGCTAAAGCTCAGCTTCAGTTTAAAGATAGAAAAACCAAAAAATGGGATTCCTTTGATTTTAATCTAGACAAGAAAGAAAATGCTTTTGTAGGAAAACTTCCACAATCTCCAAGACGACCATTTAATATTGATGTCAGCATCAACGGAAAAGATAAAAAATTGTTCATGGCTTTTGACAATCTCAACTAGGAGAATCTAAGTGAAATTTATTTTTATAACTCTTTTTGTATTTCTCTGGGCTGGGTCGGCAAGCTCCAGAGAGATTAATTACGAGGACATAAGCAAGATTGTACAAGAGAACAATGGTAAAGTGTTAGCCGAGCAAGCAAATATTGGTCGCGAGCAAAGCCTTACCGGTTCTTTTAAAAGATCCTTTATACCTGACTTAAATTTATTTGCAGGAACCGAACACTTCGACTCTGAAGGCCTCGGTGTTCATCCAACGAACTTTTATGGCGTCACTGCAAGCATAAATATTTTTAATGGAATGAGAGACTACTGGAAAGAGAAAAAAAGAAAGCAAGGAGTGAAGCTTGCTGAAATCAATTCTTTAGTTTCTTTAAGCTCTATGGTTTTTCAAGCGCAAAAAGCATTTCTTCAAGCTATACAAATAAGAAAAGTTCAGAGTATTTACAAAGGAAACTTAGACAGAGTTTCTCAAATCGAACAAAAAGTTAAAGGCAAAGTACGCGGAGGAATAATATCTAAGTCCCAATTGACATCTTTAGGCTTACTTAGGATTGGTTTAAGAGAAGACATGAGAAAGCTCTCCAGAGATCTGGCTTTTGTAAAGGCGAATCTTAAAAGCAAATTAGGCCTTCAAGAAGACATCGAGTTTAGTGGTTCTGAGAATCTTTTCAATCTCACTCAGTTTGCCACTAAAGACTTAAAAAAGAAAAAAACTTCTCTTATTTCAAAGAGGTACAAGGCTCAATCAAATGTTTATGAAAAAGCTAGTAAAGTAGAGTCTAGCTCACTTTTACCCTCTGTAGATTTATATGCTAGTTATCAAAGGCAGCCCTATTCTCAAAGAGAACTCGAAGTGGACAATGACAGACTTGAACTGAGAACTGGTATAGTGGCGTCATGGAGACTTGGCGAAGCTATCGATAAACAGAGTCAGGCTAAGAGTCTAGATTGGAAGGCCAAAGGTGCTAAACGCCTAAGTCAGTACCATCAGTCTGAATTTGAAAATCAAATAAAAGCTTTAGAAGAAAAAAAGAGACTTCTAAAGGTTTCTCTAAATGAAATTAATGGTGAGTTTAAAATTGGAAAGAACTACTACAAACAAGTCTCATCAGAATATTTAAGAGGTGTTCGTTCAACTTCAGATATCACGGCAGCATTTGATCGAATACTTGTACTAGAAAGAAAAAAAATCGATCTAGCAATTGATTACAAAATAACAGAAGCACAAATAGAAGCTTTAGCAGGAGATATATAAATGGCTTACTACATCATAAAATTAATATTGAGTGCCTTAGTGGTTGTTGTCGTATCGGAGGTGGCGAAAAGATCCACATTGTTGGGCGCACTTGTGGCCTCACTCCCTTTAACTTCAATTCTCGCAATTGTCTGGCTTTACATGGACACTAAGAATCTAGAAAAAGTTGGCGCTCTATCCTACGGTATACTTCTGATATTTATCCCTTCGTTACTATTTTTTATTGCCCTTCCGGCCTTTCTCAAGCTTGGCTGGGGTTTTTGGCCTAGCTTGACGAGTTCAATTTTTGTAACTGGCGGGGCATATTTAGGGTATTCGATAGTTCTTTCTAAATTGAATGTTAATATTTAACTTCATCCATTCCATGCGTTGAAATGTATCTAATTGAGCCATTTTCTCTAAGAGTTTTAGCACATCTTTTGTATAGGTGCGCATGCTTTAAGCTTTTAAACATCTGTAATGATTTAGTTATGTTGATTTAGGGGTAAATACTATTTGAACTTTTGACCAGATAAGAAAAGGTGTGTTATAATAACAGTATGTCAAAAGGTGCTCTTTATATTTTTTTTGTTTTAAACTTCGCAAGTGTGCAATCGCTTGCTTCAGTTTGTAAGACTAAATGTAGTGTGATTGAGATCTCAAAATCTGAGAACGTTAAGCAAAGCAAGGAACTTGAGAATTGCCACTCAACGACCAATTCAAAAAAAGAAAAAACTGCCGCCGAGTGTGGCAACATCTGTCAGACAGATCACATTATCCAAGTTGATGCTGAAAACAATCAACAACAAGACTTTTTAGCAAAACTTCTTCCTGTTACAGAATTGTTTCAAATAACCTTTATAGATCAAAACTTGCTATTTACCATCAGCACTCATGATCCTCCAGGCCATGGATTTTACCTAGGCTCGCCTATTTTTATTCAAAAATCATCATTCCTAATCTAAGAACGACTGAGCTGTTTTAGCTTAACTCTAAAGTCGTGTTCTATTTTTTTTAATTTATAGAAATTAGGAATTCTTATGAAAATCCCAATGCTGATTGTAAATCTAGCACTGATGACAGTCTTCAACCCATGCTACGCAAAAAGTTCAAACCATCTTAACTCTCTTCTTGAAGAAGCCTTAGCGCAAAACTTCGAGATCAAAGCCTATGCTGAAAGCACAAGAGCTGAGAAAAAAATGATAACAACTCAGTATAACCTTTCTGATCCCTCTATCGGAATCTCAAGGCTTGACCGTGGAAATGAAACTGAATACCTAACTCTTCAACAGAAAGTCCTCTTTCCAACAAAATACCTCCTGGCTGGAAAATCTCAGAGAAAAATGTATGAATCTTCAAAAAGCAGTCTTAGTGCCGCAAAGCTTGAAGTCAGAAAGAACGTTATCGAGGTTTACTACGCCCTCTACGCTGTTCAAAAAACAATACAGCTTACTAAAGCCAACTTACAACTTGTAAAAGACTTCGCAAGGATAGCTGAAAAAAAATATGCAGCTAGAAAATCAAGTCAAAGTGATTCAATGAAGGCACACTTTGAGATGACTCAACTTGAACTCAATCTTCTTAATTTTGAACAAGAAGAAAGCATGCTTCAATCAAAAATAGTTATTCTACTTGGACGACCGCAGTCTCAAAAATTAAGTTTATCAAATTTAGAATTGGATATTCCGACAGTTTCACTTCAAAAAATTAAAGCTGAAGATAGCGAAATTAACAAACAGATTTCACTATCCTCTCCAACTTTAATTGCTCAAGAGAAAAAATTTGAGGCAAGTAAACTTAAATTGAATCTAGCCAAGTGGGAGTTTGCACCGGATTTCAATATCCAATACCAAAAAAGAATTTCAGGACTTCCTGATGATTCTAGTATATTTTCAATCAGCGCAACTGTTCCACTTTGGTTTTGGAAAAACAGCGCTAATGCTTCAGCTGCTTCAGCAAGAGCTTTTGCAGAAGAATATAGACATAAAAATTTGAGCTTAAAGTTAGTTGAAGATCTAAAGTCTTTGAAGGTTAGAATCAAAAAGGCCAATAAGGTGCTCGTTGTTTATAAAACAACACTAATGCCACAAGCTGAAGGCGCATATCGAACTTCAAGATCAGCCTACAAAGCAGGTAGCGCAAGTTTTCTAGATCTTCTTGATGCTGAGAGATCACTGTATTCCGTAAAACAAGCATATTACAAGGCTCTAACTTATTTTGTAAGAGATGTTGTTGAAGCTGAGACAATTCTTGGAGCTTCTATTTCAAATTTATCAGGCATAAAAAGGGTTACACAATGAAAATATTAATAATTATAATTACTTTTAGTTTTATAACTATTTCTTGCAGCAAGCATAAAGGACATAATGAAACAAATGACAAGTCTTCTACTAAAGCCGTTTCAAAATATGTTTGTCCGATGCATCCGCAAATTTCTTCAGATAGGCCAGGACAACAATGTCCTATCTGCGGTATGGACCTAGTCCCTGCGGACGAAGATGATGAAGATTTAGAAGATGAAGATCACAGTGAACATGATCACGGTTCAATGAAAATGAAAAAGGACTCATTAACAGGCAATGCTGATAATTCAGACCATGTACAACCAAACGATCGCGCGACTATAAGGTTAAAACTAGATAAGCAGCAAATTATAGGTGTTAAAACAGATCGTGTTGAGAGAAAAACCTTGTTTGAAAACATCAAAGCTCCTGGACGCATCGCTTTTGATCCTGAGCTCTACACGGCTCAAAGTGAATACCTAGAAGCTCTAAGACAGCAAAGAAAAGTAAAAAACTCACCGCTTCAGGATGTCCGCCGCAGCACGGATGAAATGGTGATGTCATCAAAAACGAGGCTTCAAGTTTTAGGCTTGGGAAATACAGAGATCAAAACCTTGGTAAAGAAAGGAAGTGTGTCTGATGGATTAATCGTAAGTGGTAATAACGATAATTTAATCTATGCAGATATTTTTGAATCGGATTTAGCTAAAATTAAACCAGGACAGAAAGTTAAAATTCAAGCTAGTTTTATCCCTGGAGAACCTCTTAATGGTGAAGTCGTATCGGTAGATCAACTTATTGACCCAAAAACTAGATCCGGAAAAGTTAGAATTAAAATTGACAAAACTAAGCTTTCTATCAGACCTGAGGCTTTTGTTACTGTAGAAATTTCTGTTCCACTTGGTGAGCATATAGCAATTCCTTTAGAAGCAATTCTTGATACGGGTAAAGATCTTTTTGTTTTTGTTAAAAAAGGCAAAGGAAAGTTTGAGCCCAGAATAATCACAAAGTTATTTGAAACAGATGAAGATATTGCTGTTCTCAAAGGCTTAGCAGTAGATGAAGAAGTTGTGACATCTGCTAACTTTATGATTGATTCAGAGTCTAGACTTAAGGCTGTTATTAAGGGTGCCAGCAGTTCATCTGGACACAACCACTAGAGGATTTGATATGTTAGAAAAATTAATTGAAGCCTCTGCTAGAAACAAATTTATAACATTGTTCATAACTTCTGTTTTGATTTTTGCAGGAATTATATCAATGCGAAGCATCTCTATTGATGCAATACCTGACTTGTCTGATACACAGGTTATTGTCTATTCTAAATGGAACGTTAGTCCTGATATCATTGAAGACCAAGTGACGTACCCTATAATTACAAGCTTACTTGGTGTCCCAAAAGTAAAAGACATCAGAGGTGTCTCTACTTTTGGAGCTTCATATGTCTATGTCATATTTGAAGATGGTACAGATATTTACTGGGCCAGGTCTAGAGTCATGGAGTACTTGTCAAAGATCACTCCTCAGCTTCCAGAAGCTGTCTCTACTGAATTAGGGCCTGATGCGACCGGTGTGGGCTGGGTTTATCAGTATGCCCTTAAAGACACCTCCGGCAAGAACAGTCTTGCTGATATTAGATCTTTTCAGGATTGGTTTTTAAGGTATCAATTGCAAGCTGTTAAAGGTGTTTCTGAGGTGGCAAGCTTTGGTGGCTTTGAAAAGCAGTACCAAGTCTTAGTGGACCCCAATGCCTTAAGAACTTTGAATATACCACTGTCTAAAGTCTCAAAAGCCATTAAAGATGGAAACAATGAAACTGGTGCCCGCGTCATAGAGTTTTCAGGCATAGAGTACATGGTCCGAGTTAAAGGATACGCAAAAAATCGAAAAGACATTGAAAACATAGTTATCGGCTCACGAAGTAACGGTGTCCCTATATATGTTAAAAATATAGGCCGAGTTGTAGAAGGCCCAGAAATGAGACGAGGTGTTGGAGACCTCAATGGTCTAGGTGACGTTGTAGGCGGCATCGTCATAATGAGGTTTGGTGAAAACGCTTATGATGTTATTGAACGAGTCAAAGCCAAACTGGAGTCTTTAAAGTCTTCACTTCCTGAGGGTATGGAGATTGTTGAAACTTATGACAGAAGTGATTTAATCAGTCGTTCAATAAACACTCTCACTCATGAACTATTTTTAGAGATGCTAGCCGTAGCGTTTATTATTCTTTTGTTTTTACTTCATATACCAAGTGCAATTGTCCCCATTCTTACTCTTCCATCAGCAGTCATCATTAGTTTTATACTAATGTACTTTATGGGTGTTTCAGCAAATATCATGTCTTTAGGTGGAATTGCTATAGCCATTGGGGCCATGGTGGATGCCTCAATTGTCGTTGTAGAAAATTGTCATAAGAAGTTAGAAGAATGGACCAAGTCTAAAAAAGATAAAACTATAACTGATGTAATAATTGAGGCTATAAAAGAAGTCGGGCCTGCAAGTTTTTACTCACTTTTAGTAATAGCAGTTTCATTTGTTCCCATCTTTGTTTTAGAAGCTCAAGAAGGCAGGCTCTTCAAACCATTAGCTTACACTAAAACTTTAGCGATGCTAGTAGCAGCTGTTTTATCAATCACTTTCGTTCCTGCACTGATAATATTAATCAATCAGGTAAAAACTTTCAAAGGAAACAGTCTGTTCTCTAAAGTGCTTAATACTATTTTTAGTAAAAATTTTCGACATGAGGAAGATCATCCTATTAGTAAATTTTTATTTAAAGTTTACGGCCCCGCAGTAGACTTTGTAGTAAATCATAAAATTAAAGTTGTTATTTCAGCAGTCCTAATTGTTTTACTCACAATTCCTGCATACTTAAAGTTAGGCTCAGAATTTATGCCGCCTCTTAATGAGGGCACAATTTTATACATGCCTACCACCATGCCTGGATTGTCTGTGACGGAAGCTCAAAAACTTCTTCAACAACAAGGAAAAATTCT
>Ga0115567_10002136_pt1 | contig 19625 bp, 20 predicted proteins | sample COGITO_mtgs_1204_2_FD_88679 | JGI IMG/M metagenome (GOLD analysis project Ga0115567, IMG submission 88679) | Pelagic marine microbial communities from North Sea - COGITO_mtgs_120412 | ecosystem: Environmental > Aquatic > Marine > Epipelagic | place: Germany:Helgoland, sampling site Kabeltonne... | reverse complement strand
CCTACTTTTTTGTAGGAAGTTTTTCGGCAGGGTTGTTTATTGTCTTTCATAAGGCATAGTACTAAAAGGTTTAATTTTTAGTCAACCTATTTCAGGAAAGTACACTTTTTTTTTCTAGCTTCTATAACTAATTGGACTATGTAGTTAAACTAATGAGAATATTTTTTCAGACAACCTTTAATTTAAGCATTACACGACTTAATTGTATTTTATAAACTCTTTTAAAAGTTGGCTTGTCTTATTATTTTGTTCATTAGTAACAGCGATTTTTTTAATTTTTAAGGAAATATTATTATTTACATTAACACTTAAATTCCTTGTCATTTCAATCGTGCAATATATGATGCCAATCCTCTCGTCTAATTTTTCTTTCCAGCTTCCATTATAAACTTGTGGAAGATATTCCTCTGGTGTATGATTAAAGATAAAGTTTTCTTTATCATAATATCTGCCATCGTCCAGAATCACTATCAGGAAATAAACTTGACTAAAGCCAAATTTTAAATAGTCATTAGTTTGCAACGCTCCTTCCTTAAGTTTTTTTGCTTTATTGATCTTTACTTTGCCATTCGGTTGAGAAGTAGCTTTAACAATTTTACATTCAAATGCAATTGCTTTATTAATATCTTTAAAGACTATAAGATCAATATCGCCAGGGTTTTCACCATTTCGAGTAAATGGTTCTTCAACAGTTTTAAAATAATGCACATTTTTCTCACCATTGAACAATTTCTCATAAAGCTCTTTTTTAAAACCCAAATCGTTCATTAGCCAATTAACAATTTTGTCCTCTTTTGAACCAAGGTATTCTGCTAGAGTTTTTAATGGTTTCTTTGGGGTATCTACAATTAAAGAATGGATTCCTCCTTTTTCTGGATAGATTTGCGCCCTGATTGTAACTACTGTTTTTCTTCTATTGGATTCAAATGTTTGCTTTTTCGACATAAAATTTACTTTAATAGATATTAATGCCACTGTTTTTTATGATTGGCATATTGTTTCTGTCTAATAATTTCTTCTTTTATATAAGTCTTAATAGGAATAAGCTGTATATCATCCTTCATTTCATTTACAAATTCCAAGACTTTTTGCCAACGCGAAGCCCTGACAAGTTCAGGGTTAACATTTCCACTCCATATTGCTTGTGAAATAATCCATCTTACATTCTTAAACACTTCTAAACTCTTGTTTTTTATGAGATGAACTTTTAAAAAGCTGCTAACTTCATTGGGGAAGTTTTTGTGAACTATATCCATTACAGCATTTAATCGTTTGGTGTTGGATGAGTTGTCGAGCATATATTTTCTCAAAGATGTAAGTGCGGTCTCTTTGTTTTCTGGCTTTATATTTTTGAATAAATCACCAGCTTTGTGGTCTGAAATTCCATAATAGGGTTCTTTTTCAATAATAAAGTTGAGGACTTCGTCTAATTTGCTTATTAAATCTGGATTTGTCCAGATAAAATTAAAATGATCTCGTGATTCTCTAGAGGGTCTTTTAGGTTCAGGAATATTGTATATGAATTCGAAGTACTCTTTCAGAAAAACCGGTTGAACTTTGCAAATTTCAGCAAAATTTTCACCTTGAAAATCAAATAAGTTATCATTTAAGTCCTGAAGACAATAGAGCTTTTTTAAAGGTTCGATGTTTTCATCGAAGGAGTCAATCATTACTTTTGGAAAACCTCTAAATGTACCGATATGATACCCTTCTTTTAACTTATTTATGATTAGAGGAACTAAATTTTGATAAAGACTTTTATTATATTCTAAATACTTATTTAAATTGCTAAATGAAATAGTGCAATTTTCATCTATTTCTTTTGCCCAAATTAGAATTTTTGGTTCTAAAAATTTTAAAAGTTTTTTGCTTTCAGCAAATTCAAATAATTGAGAAAGCCACCGTGTTTTCCTTTGAAATTTTTCATCTGATATTAAATTGTAAATTTTCTTGGAGATAGCAAAATCATTTGAGAACAATTTGAATGCACTGTAAGGAATATAGTTTACTGAATTATTATCACCAATAACTTTGTCTAAAAACACAGAAATATTTTTTCTATCTCTTTTAAAGAAATAGCATACAGCACTATCGAAAGATGATTCTCTAAGACTCCATTTGTTGTTGGTCGCTACTAAAATTTCTGAATAATTATCGTAAAATCGATTAATGTCATTTTGAAAGTTCTGTTCAAGATAAGACTCAATCTCCAATGATTTTTCTTGGCTGTATTTTTCGTGATCAGTATAGAGTTTGTTTTCAAAGCGATGTTGACCATATAAATATTCGGAGTCCATTGTTCGATAGAATTGATAGAGTTGGCAATTAAACTGGTTCAATATACTATCAAAGTAATCCCTCTCTACATTACAACGCCTTAACCACCAGATTTGTTTGTGTACATATCTGCAATGAGAAAAATTATCTGGATTTAATTTTTCATTGATAATACGTACTATGTAATCTAAATCAAAAAGCATTAGTTTTTGATTATTGTCAGTATGTTGTGTGGCGCAAGAATTTAAAAGTGAAAGGGTTTGGCTTGGGTATTGTTTAAAATTCTCAAAAGTAATGTCCCAAATATCTGTACGCAACGCTTCAATAACTCGATCGTATTGTTGCGGATAGGTATAAAATGAAATTGTATTGTCATTATATGTGGGTTCAAATTTTTGAAAGCTATGCTTTAATAGTGTTTTTGAAATCTCATAAAAAAATTCTTTCTCTAAACCTTTATTTTCTGCAAAACCATTTTTTATAATTTTTATTAATTCTTGTTGTTTATAATAGCTATACTGAACGTCTTTATACCCAAAAGATAAATGTTCTTTTAATGTATATAGCAACTCATTTGCTTTATGTGGATTTCTTCTTACATATTCTAAGCTACTTTGAATAGCGGCGGGAAAATACTCAGTGTGTTCCCGTATAAAAGGGGTTAATAGTGAGAGGAAACTATCTCGCTCGTATGCAAAATCATTTGTTTGGTAGTGAAAGTTAAATGTAGGATTGACTTGAGCCTCTCCCAACAATGAACGTTCGATAATAAAAGAAATAGTTCTATCTGGGATTGCAAACCAAAACAAATCATAAAATGAGATTAATTGATCTTCTTGAAGCTTAGTGTTACTTATGTATGAAAGTAAATCTGGTTTAATTTTTTCAACTAAATTTTTATGTCCAAAATTATTGTTAGCACTTATAACACATTCCTTAAATCTAGTTCGATGTTTTGGATAAAAGTCTTGGAGTAATTTTTCAAACTTTAAGTTATCGTCTTTAAAGAAAGCTTTGTTAAACAGATAGAATCCTAAGTTTTGTTCAGAAACTTTTACTTCATCATTGTGAATTGAGAGTAATTCTATTTTCCCTAATTCATCAATGCAACTAAGTATTTTATCTTTTGATATTTTGAACGATACAGTGAGTTTGTCTAAAAACTCTTGGTCTGATAGTTTTAAAGTATTAAAAAAGGTAACTATTGCCATTGTTTTTACAAACGATGGTTTCGCCAAGAAATCGGCATCATCAAGGAGTGTTCTGAAATAAAAGTCAAATGCTTCAGCACTATCATTCAGAGCGTCCACATTTTTTGAAGCATCTTTTAACCCTGCCAGCATTAGCATTAAACGAAGATTTCCCCTTCCTAGAAACAATATCTTTTGCTGAACTGTTTGAGATGCAATGTTGAAGGGCACTTCAGATATAATTTTTTTAATTTGTTCATCTTTCAAGCTTTTAATATTAATGACATTGTGGTCGTAACTATATATCAATTGTTTAAAATCTGATAAGGCATAGTCCCGAACTGTAACTATTAACTTAACATTCTCATAAGTTGAATTTCTTAAAAACTTGAGTAATTGCTGAAAATGTGATAACCGATGAGCGTCGTCAACAAATAAAATTATCTTTTCTTTACTTAATAGTTTTGAAGATAAATCATCAATAATTGAATCACTGTCAAAAGAGTTGACCCATATAATTAAATCCTGATCTCTTTGTTGGAGATTCTTTAAAAGCTCTACAGCTAATTTAGATTTTCCAACCCCTGGTGAACCAGAAAGTATAGTTAAATGGTTGTTTTCAATACTCGTTTGTATTTCTGCAATCTCTGAATTTCTAAAATAGAAGGGATTGTCTAATGGTGCAGCTATGGACTTTCCTGCTTTATTGTAATTTTCTACAAAAGATTTTAGAAGTATCCATTGAGATTTATCTAGTGGAATTGACAAATATTGATTGGCTAAATCTGGATTTTCATATAATATATTTCTTGCCAACCTATCAATATCCCAAAACCCCATTGTAATGCCTTCCTTTCGGCAAAGTTCACTAAGTTTTGCGGTTTCTTCTTTAGGTATAGTAAAGCTTATACAAAAGTTTATTTCCTGAATTGAGTCAACATTAGCACCTGCTTTATTTTCATTAATACAACTTTCAAAATCGCTTTTAAGTTTTGCAAATTTCCGGTTTTTAGCTTTTGTGTGCTCATTAAAAATAAACAGATCATTATCCAATAGAATATATGAATCTGGTGTGCCAACTTTGGTTTCATCAACACCTTTTGCCATTCCAGAACGGCTAAACGACTTGTGGTTTGGATATCTTCGAATAATGATTTCATCACACATTTCTTGGAAATGGGTACTGTTCAAGGCTGTAATTTTATTTGTGATTTCAGTTAGGGTAACCATAAATTAGAATATTAAAGATCTCAAAGTAAGTCATAATTATCTATTTATTTAAGGAGAAAACAGGATGGTTTTACCAAAGAAATTAACATTGAAATTTATGTAGTTTTATTTAAATGATCCTATTAAAATTGACATTGTATTTTAGAATACTAATACTCATTAAACCTCTTTTAGTTTTAACTTTTATTCTCAATATTCACATGTTGTAAATTAATTTTTGTCTTTTTATCGATTTCAGCAAGAAAAAAAATAATCTCAAATTCTTTTTGTTTTTTAAGTTTTTGTTCTATTATTGCCTATGTAAAAAACCTTGCTAAGTATTGTAAACACTGAATTTGTGCTAAAAAACAGAAAATTCAAATATTTGCAACGCAAAACATAAAATCTATGTTTTTTTAGCACTGAATTTTGGAATTTAAATTTAGTTCTAATTGTATAGGGTGAAATATGAAAATAGAATTTGTAAGGTTAATCGCATTATAAATAATTATCAATAGTGGTGATTTTATAATATAAAGAATACAAAATATATGCGTGAGCACATAAACGATTTACTAAGTGGATTAAAACCTATAGAAGCAATCAATATCAATCGAAAGTTGGGTGAGGTGGACTTAAACTTTGGTATTATGACTAAAATTGATAAATCTAGTTTAGGAGCATTTATATCTTACATGGCCATTTCTCAGCTAGATCAATATTCAGATTTGAAAAGACATAGAAGCATGTATGATATTCATGAATCAGAACATTTTATGGATATTAATTTAAGCTGCTATTTCAGAAGGCTAATTCTACAATCAATTAACCAAATTCCAGTACTGATTGACCGTGTAGTTAAAATGGAGAATGTAAACTTAAAGCATTTTGAACAAACAAAAGAGATACAGAGTCTTGTATTTGAGCATTTAGTGAATCGCATATCATTTGAAAGAGAAATGGATTTAGCTGTATATCTATTACGAAACCACTACTTAGACCTTTTCAACAGGTCTTTACAAACAACGCTTGATAATTTTTACCTTGAATTTAAAGAGTCTAATTTAGAGTTTGATAAGTTTTTTTTCAGTAGGATAGACAAGGTCAACTTTCGATTTTTAATGGATATTTCTGAATATGATATAGAAATAATTCATCTTGGCTTTATGATCGCATTTAGAATCCCTATTTCTTACAAAAGAGCAATAAAATTTTATACATATCTAGGTGCTTTTTATGATTTAGGTAGAAAAAATAGAATAATACAGAAGTTTATGGTAGACGATATTTTAAATCATGGTCTTGATTTAGATAAAAAGCAGAATGTTGCTCCAGATAATCCAATAGAACCAGAAGAAACTAAAAAAAGAGGACCTAAACTATAATGGGATATTTAGATAAAAATATAATCGAGGCTGCTGAAGAAGTATGTTTTCAGGAGAAAAATGCAGATGTAATATTCAATTACAAACCATCAGACTATAGTATCCTAAAGGCAATTGACATCAATGATAGTTTTACGGAAGAAGAGATGCAGCATATTGCTTATGTAAATACAAGGACAATGTCATTAAGGCAAGCTCTTATAATGCAGATTGAAGATCGTTTACATAGAGAGATAAAATTTGATACAATGGATTTTGAAGAGCTATGTAATATCTGTAATGTCATTTATAAAGGTGTTCTTAAGAATAGAGACAAGAAAAAATTAAACTATTCTTTGGAGTACTGTCATCCTCGATTGAATATAAGAGGAGAATACAGTTATGCTACTTTTTTAAGATATTATGAACCTGCTTTATTAAAAGTTATTTTGATACGTAATCTTTATAAAATTAAGAACGAAATTCTACTCGATCTAGTTCTTATAATAAAAAAAGTACAATTATATCGCAGTTAAGTGTACAAAACTTCTCTGTACACCTAAATGAAATTTTTTTAAGGCTCAATATTATATTTGACAGTATAATAATCTTAAATACTGTCAAGTTATGAAGAACCCTAAATTAATGCTTATCACAGATCAAGGAGTACAAGAGTTTGTTCCAAAGTCTATTTTGGACAAAATGATCTCCAGTCATCAAAAAGAAAATCTTGTAGATGATAAAAATGATCCCAACTCAAAAGAAGAGCAGTTGGTAAAAAAGCTCTACACCATGGCGCAGGTAATAAAAATCTTTATGACCTCAAGACCTACAATTTATGCATGGATAAAAAAAGGATTACTACATCCAGTGACCATTGGAGGTCGTGTTTATTTTCGTCCCTCAGATATTGACCAATTAATTGATGATCGTAGAAAAAAGGACTAATTTCTTCCCCTTTCTAAAATCAATCAATACTTCAAATTAAAAAGTCCAACCCGGGAAGACTTTTTAAATCTTTAAAAGATAATTTCAAAATAGAACAATCCAGACCTTGTAACTTACCTTATTGGAGAACCCAATAATACAGATAAAACAGGCTAAAATTACGTGTTTAAAAACTTTAAATAAATAACAAAAGCTTACTAAATCAACTATGTCTGTAAGGAACAACTTAGGTTGGGGTAGCAAGTGGTGTCTTTGTACTCCCTATCGTACGTACAAAAACGGATTATTCGCTAAAGCTCATACAATGAAAAATAAAACCGAAAGAATACAATTGCGCGTTTCACTTGATGATAAGAACTCCATTGAAAAGATGGCCAGAAGTAAAAAAACTACTGTGAGTCACTTAATGGTACATTCAGTTTTAAACAAACCCATTTATATTAAATGGCAACCTGACATTCACGCAGAAGAATTAAAAAAAGAACTTGCCACCATAGGAAGAAACTTATTTCAATTAGTAAAATTGAGAAGGGTATTTAAGTTTCCGGAAACGATGTCCCTTCAAAACAATATTGATGAAATAGAGAAAATGATGAAAAAAATAAACCACTATTATGATAGCAAAAGTAATCACTAGTGGGAGTATAAAGAGCCTTATGAAGTATTTAACCGATAAAGAGCATAGTTTGGTTGATATGAATAAGGTGCTAATTAATGGTTCCTTTGACCCCGTAGTGGAAGAATTTACACGGTTGCAGAAACAGAATGTACGTTGTAAATCGCCGAACTTTCACATCATCTTATCTTTCGCAAAAGATGAGATTATCACCCCTAAAGTACAGAACGATATTTTACAGGATTTTATAAAGCAATTTGTAGGACCTGACCAAATGTGGGTGGCTATTGAGCATCCAAAATCAAATACGCATCAACACCTTCACATTGCGATGAACAGAATCCAGAGTAATGGTAAAGCACTTTCCAGTTCCAATACTGCTTATCGCTGCCTTGATATTTGTAGAAGATTGGAAAAGAAATATAATCTTCAGCAGCTGTCAAGTTTCAAAGGAGAAAATCAAAATATCAGGAAGGAGAAACTAAAAGAGATTATCAATGTGACCATCAGAAAAGTATCGAATATGAATGACTTTAAGGTCGAACTGCGTAAACATCAATTCAAGGTGTTGCAGGCAAGAGGAATTGCCTTTATTGATAAACAATGTGGCGCAAAAATTAAAGGAAGCGATTTAGGTAGAGAGTACAGCTTGATGTATATCAAAAAACGGATAGAAATGTATAGTGCTCTGAGAGCAGAGATGAATAGTGAAAGCACTCAACAACTTCCAGAAGGTATAGAACCAGAAGGAACATTGATAGCAGATATTGCCAACTTCACCGCATTTTTATTAAAGGATAGAACGAGGGGATCCTACCAACAAGAGGAATATGATCCAGAAAAAGAGCGCAAAAAACGAAAGAGACGGCGAGGACGAAGAATGTAATAATAACCAAAAAACTAACTATTATGGAATCAGAAAGTAATAAAAGACTAGTAGAACAAATGGGTATAATTGTGCATCATTTCTCTAAACTGGAAATTTCCGATCAGAATTTAACAAATGCACTTCAGAGTATTGATACAAGAGAAATAAGCAGTTTAAAAAGTGAGTTAAGTTTATTTCCAAAAAAGATTAAGGCGTTTAATGAAAAACAGGAGAGTAATTATGAGAAAATACAGATAAGTCAAATGGTTCTTCAAGAATGTATAGATCGTTTATTTAATGACTTGCCGAATAATGGTAAATTTATAAGCGAAATTAATTTTGGTGAAAAAACCTCAAAACGATTTTTAAAATTGGTTTTAGCGATATTTTTGGGAATCTATATTACCATTGGCATTGGCTACTTTGGGACAAGATACTATAAAGAGAGACCTTATAAAAAAGCTTTTGAAAGCTTATATGATATTCCAGGAGAACAATCAAAACACATCATGAAAGTTGAATGGAAAAAAGTTAACGGAAATGAATATAAGCGTTAAAATTTAATAGCAAGGGGAATGAAAGTCCAATTTTATTCCTCTTATTTATCCAAATTAAAATAATAATCCTTATTCTTACGTAAAACAAATTCGGAATAGTCTCGAGGTAGGTTCAAGGGATCTTCAGTATTTTCACCCTCATCAAAAATAAAATCTACGCAAAGTTCAATTTCCCTATTATCTGATAACTGATTCAAAAACTCTCTATAATTTTCTTCTAAAAGATTGTGCAATTGTAATATTGCAGTCTTAGAATTATCAAAGGAGCCTAGTATTGTTTCTTCAGCAAAGAAATGATTGTCGTATAAAAAGTTTATCGAATTTTCACCCAGTCCATCAGCATAACGCCATCGCGGAAATGTTAAATCAAGAAAATGAATCATCTCAATATAGATAGGGTCTGTGGTAAAATCATTTATTTCAAGGCCAGGAGGTAAATCAATGCTTTCAATCATCTTATGTTATTTTTGTACTACTATTTGTGCTCCTGTTTGTACTCCTCTTTAATTATAGCAAGTATATTATAAAATTGAGTATTTTCCGAGGAAGAGGTTGTATTTGATTCTTGGATAATTTTGGAAATCACTTTAGGGTGCGATTGAGTTTTGGTATAAATCTTTGCATAATATTCTTTAATCCCTTTATAATTTATTTTTTCTTTTTTAAAGATAGAATTATATTTTAGGTTTTTCAAATTGGGGGGACAATCTTCTTTTGAGACACGCTTTAAGGTGCCCTCTCTATATCTCTTTGTAATTTCTACAGAGGCAATATGAGTGGCTTTATTATACAATTTTAAATGAATCGGGGAGCTTTCAGAAAATTGACTATTTGTCTCTGATCTCAATTTTTCTAAATAAAATGCAAATGCCTGTATGGAAGAATAGCCACTAAGCATGTCGGCAACCATTTTATCTATATGTTTTAATTGATCCGGATTCATTTTTTAGCCGATACTATTTTATTTTTCTTATTAGTAGCAGTTTGTACCTCTCTGTGAAAATTTAAATAAAACCTATAATACCCAAAGTCTGTTCAAATATAATAAAAATATAGCATATTTGCTATATTTTAAAATACTACAACTTCTGAAATTGCTTGAGTGAAAACTCAAGAAGATAAAATATTTGTGAAAAAGTTTGGCAAGAACCTTCGTAAGGTTAGAAAATCCAAAAAAATATCAATGACAAAACTCGCATTTGATTCAGGTTTGGAATACTCTCAAATTAGTAGAATAGAGCTGGGTCAAATAAACACATCGATAGCAGCCGCTAACAGTATTGCTTTGGCCTTGAAGATAGAAACTAAGGATTTGTTTGATTTTTAAGTAAAGAACATAGGAGGGTTAAACTTTCTAAATCAAGGAATTTTAATATTCCCTATACTATAACATTGCGAGACCTATTTTAAGATTCAGCTTGTCTTTAAAATCATCTGTATATTATCCGAAATCTGTTCTTAGGCAAAAAGTGTTGTTTTATTATTTATTTGATAGCCTCCTGAACGCTCTGATCAGTTGAAAAATTAAAATACCTAATATTGCTCTGTGCAGTAAATCTAAAAAATATAAAGCTGTAGATGTGTTTTCCCCATAAGTAGAAGAAAATTTACGTACAGGATTTAACATTTGTGCTAATGTTGGCAAGTTACTAATAGCTTCATCAGAAAAGATCTGAAGAGATACAAAATCAGCATTACATTCATAAACCATAATGTCAGAGAACATTGGTAAGCTAATCATATAGGCTGCTACGGTTATTAACAATATCCATCCAAAAGGTTTTAGCCAGTTTAGACCAAAATCATTAGATTGACTTATTGTCATAACTATCCTATCTGAAAGACCATAGTTGCCAGATTTTTTTAATTCATCACGGTAAGCTCTCATCTCTCTTGATTGAAAAATTAAGCTGTCAATTTGGTTTCCTTTAGATTTCAGTGCTTGTTTGATTTGACGATAAATTTCTCGTTTACGCCTAAAGGCAATTTCATTGGATGGTATCTCGCTATTGACTTGCAGCTTACTATCTGAAAACCATTTTACATTTGAAGCCTCTATCCCCTCAAAAGACACATTTGCTGTATTGATAAATCTAAAACTATTAAAATCAAATTCCGAAAACCTGGTATTATTTAAACTGCTGTTAGAAAAATGAAATGAACTATCTGGATCATCCTCGCTAATAAAATTATGGTTGTCTGCTTTGCAATCGTCAAAACTTAAAACTCCAAAATTTGAAAAATCATTTATAATCATTCTTTTGAAGTCAATCCTTTTAAAAATCAACTTTAAATTTTGGTTTACACCTGTTATCCAAGTTTTGTGAATTTTCCAACCGATTATTCTTAAAACACCTTGAAAATTAGGTGACATTGTCAAGGTCAATTTTGATAAATTTTTGCTCATTCCATCAAACTCAAAACCTTCTATAAAGTTTGCCTCTGTGATATAAATTTCATTGAGGTGAGTATCAATATTTTTGCCCGAATCATCTCTGTTCTCGAACTTTCCTTTTCTATGAAATGTATCACCGTGAATAAAAAATCCTTTTATTCTACTGGCTCTCACATCAAAGTCCTGTTCAAAAGTATTATGATTTAATGTAAAACTGTTTGGACATTCAATATTCCAAAACTTTACCCAATCAATAAATTTTGATTTTATAATTGCAACATCTCCGCTTAAAGTCTCAACACGGAAAGTATTAATTTCAGAATTATCAATTCTTACAGGAAGAATGCAATTTGATATGTCAAAGAGTCTAGATATGGAGCTTTCCTTGATTTTAATGCCCCCATTATCAACTTTGCTTTGATGTAGAACAAGTTGTTGAATTTCACATTTACCAGATATACCAACCCCTCTCTTAATTTCACACCCATTTTTAAATGAAATATATTGTGCTTTGCAATTGAGAAAAGATACTCCACCATTTGAATCTTTTTCGGCTGTTGGAACGCCAGTATTTTTGACATTGCTAAATAAAATACCTTTATTAAAAGTACACCCAACAAAATGTAATCCCAGATTAATGTCAACGTCGGTTACTTCAACGGCTTCTTCAAAGAAAACATAATATAAAGTTCTTGTTTTCCAAATTAGATTTGAAGCATTGAATTTTACTGACTTGTTGACGCCTTTCGGACTGGAGCTATCAAGTGTATTGTTTTTTAAACCCTTATAAAAATTTTGTAGGGTATAAGTAGTTCTTGTAGGCATTTAATCAATCAATTTTTTATTCAAACCCAATCTTCTGACTAAATTTATCATTGCAAAAGTTTCATGTAGATTAAACTTATCGGCTTTAGTATTAAATCCATTTTTCGATATATTCCAGTCACCCTATAAACTTGTTATATAGGATTTTTGATTATTAATCTTGGGGAATATTATATAAATTTAAAATAGACTTAGCAGATGTTGACTAATTTCTAGATAAATTAGTCAACTTTAAGTTTGTTTAATGTTGTAATAGTACTTCTTTTCCTATAATATTCATTATACTCAAAGCATACGCGTCCTCTAACAATACCCGGATGAATTTTATGTTTTCGAGCAAAATCTATTATTATTTCATCTGTGAAATCTTCATTTAAATTAATAAAATCACTCCAAAGACTTTGCTCTATTAAATTATTTCTTGCATAATTATCGGCCTGAAACTCTACAATCTCAGAATTTGAACTATTAATAAAAAACTCCTCATTTCTAAAGTGCGGTCTATCTGGGTGGGTAAGGTGCTCGAAAACATGACCTAATTCATGAAATAATGTAAAAGCAAAATTATCAAGTCGTTTGTATCTCAATGAAAGTACAATCACAGGAGAATCTTCAAACATAAAAGATTTTCCCTCTACGGGAGTTTGAGGAGGACGATTTAATGTAAAAAATTTGACTCCATGCTTACTAAGAATTTTTTTAGATTTTGTAATTACATCTTGATTTTTATAAAAGCAATTTTTCAATTCTTTTAAAAGCAATTTTTCTTTTGAACGATTGAAAGTAGATGCTATTTCTTGATTAGCTTTATATTTTGCCAATAAAGACCAAGCTACAACATTATGCTTATTTTCTGAAAATTTAGATGACTTTCTAAAGTAAGTAGGGTTAAATTCATTTATTCTTTTTTCAAGACCTTCGTAATTATTAACACCATATATACTATAAACTTTATCAATATCATCTGAAGTGTTGATTCCTATATTTTGTTTTTTAAAAAAAGACAATGGAACAATTCCTTTTTCTTCTATGGTGTTCCATTCTTTAATTGACTTAGTTTTTCTTATTATATTTTTATCTTTATGAGCTTGATATAAATTAAACTCCATTTGTTTCATAAGCCAATAATTAGCATCTTCAAATCCTGCGGATTCAAGTGAAATGGCTATTTGAACATTGATATTTCTATTTCCTTTAAGTATGTTGTTAAGCAAAGAATGAGCTACGTCAATTCTTGAGGCTAGGTCGCGTTGGCTTAAACTTCTTTCATTCAACATATTATCAAGTGTAATACCTGGGTGAATGATTTTGTTTGGCATAAAATTATTTATTTTAATAAGTGTACAAATATAGTTATTAACCTCTTATAGTCAATGAAATGTTAATAACTTTATTTCACTTTTTTGATTAATTTTAAAAACTTTATGTATCAATAGAATGTATTTAAGCTTAAAATATCATATGTTTGTTTTGTAATTAATTGAATAAGTTAGTTTAATAAAATGTTTAACAAAAATGTTATCAATTAAAATAAATTAACTGTATTTTTTTAGTATATTTGTAAAAGTTTAATTATTAAAATAAATGCTGACGTGAAATAAAAAATCCAATTTGTTGTTGGAGCAACAAATTGGATTGAGGGTTTTAAGGAATAATATTTTTAGTCTGGTAAACTAATCTTCAAAAGGCTTGTCACCTAAATTGGAGTATTCCTTATGTATTATTTTGTTATAACAAATGTATAGTTTTTTTAATTCTAATACAAGTGTATTAACATAATGTTTACCTGAATAGCTTTAACTCAAGCTGTTTTAAAAAATTAAGAGTTGAAAATTATGTTGAATTAAAACTATACAAAATGTATACATATAAAATAAATAACAAGCGATTCGAGTCCAGCGAATCAAAAATATCTGGACGTGAACTATTAACTATTGCTAATCTAACTCCTGTAGAGGATTTTGAGCTGTTATATAAAATCAATGAGAAAGGCTTTACGCCAATTCAACTTGATGAGATAGTTGACCTAAAAACAGCAGGTATTGAAGGCTTTAAGGCAAAACCTTATAGAAAGCTGAAAATAAAAGTTGATAACAAGCAATATGAAGTTGAAGAGTGCATTATGACTCCTTTAGAAATAATGGAGGTGGCAGGTATTAATCCTGACCGATTCTATCTAAAGGAGATTCGTAAAGGAAATGTAGAGGTTTCTTATGAGGATGATGTAGAGCATAAGATAGCCATAACTAAAACATCATCTTTTGTAAGCTGTCAACGTGAAGAGATTAATTGTGTTATTGTAAATGCAAGAGAAAAAGCATGGGGCAATGAAAAAATCTCTTTCGATGATGTTGTTAAACTTGCTTACGGGGAAGTTTCCGCTAATCCTAATGTGATTTATACAATAAATTACAAGCGAGGTGTACCTAGTAAGCCAGAGGGAAGTATGGTTAAAGGTGAAGTGATATATGTTAAAAACAAAATGATTTTCAATGTCACACAAACTAATAAATCATAGTCCAGACGTCAAAAAACTTCGTGACAATGGTTACGAAGTAGAAGTAATTGGAAATTACTTGTTGATGCATAGTGTTCCGTATTTGAACGCTAATAAAGAAGTAGTAAAAGGCACGTTGGTTAGCAACGTGTCTATTGCTAACAATCAAGTTACAAAGCCTAATACACATGTAATTCATTTTGCAGGTGAATTTCCTTGTAGCATTGATGGAACTATAATTCGTCAGTTACAGCATTCAAGCCGAACTACGAATTTAACTGATAGGATTGTTGTAAACCATTCATTTTCAAACAAACCTGCAAATGGTTATCAGAATTACTATGATAAAATGATTCAGTATGCTGAAATTATTTCAGCACCTGCCAAAAATATTGACCCTAGTGTTACTGCTCGAACATATAAAGTTATTGAGTCATTGGATGAGAAGTCAGTATTAAATTATAGTGATACAAATTCTTCAAAAGCAGAAATTGAAGCCATTAACCAGAAGTTGTCAGGGCTTAAAATTGGCATTATAGGTCTTGGAGGTACAGGTTCTTACATATTGGATTTCATAGCAAAAACTTATGTAGGCGAAATACACTTATATGATGGTGATAAGTTTTTACAACATAATGCTTTTAGAGCACCTGGTGCACCTTCGTTGGATGAACTCAATGAATCCGTTTTAAAGGTAAATTATCTTTACAATATTTATTCTAAGATGCACAAGCATATTATAACTCATGGTTTGTTTATAAATGAATCTAATGTAGGGATGCTTAAAGACTTGGATTTTGTATTTGTTTGTATTGACAAAAGTGAAATCAAAGAATTAATATTTAAAAAACTGGAAGATGAAGGGGTTGAATTTATTGATACAGGAATTGGAGTGGAACGAGTTAATGATTCCTTAATAGGGATGATTAGGACTACTACGAGTACTAAAAATAAAAGAGACCATGTATGGAATGGATGTGTTTCATTTGCTGATGAAGAAAATGAAGAGTATGCTTCCAATATCCAAATTGCTCCTTTGAACTGCTTAAATGCAACATTTGCTGTAATTAAGTTTTACAAGCGTTATGGTATTTTAAATGACCTTGAGAATGAGCATCACAGCACTTATTCGATTAACGTTAATCAATTATTAAGTGATGAGATTTCAACATAAGTTCGTTGACTTTATACCAGATATAATTGAAGAAGGTATTCTGTACATTTCTTTAGATTATGGGACAGTGATTCATAAATGTGCCTGTGGTTGTGGAAGCGAAGTTAATACGCCTTTAACTCCTACAGGATGGAAAATGATTTATAATGGAGAGGCTATCAGTTTAAAACCATCGGTTGGCAACTGGAGTTTTGATTGTAAATCCCATTATTGGATTACTCAGAACGAGGTTGAATGGTCATTGAAATGGTCTGATGAAACAATCCGTAGAGTCAGGGCAGTTGAAGATTCCGAAAGAGAAGAGTATTATATAAATAAAGACTCAGAAAATTTGGAGGAGGATTTAGGTGATTCTAGCGATTTACCAAAATCAACAATTAAAGTGTTTTTTGAATATCTTAAGTTCTGGAAATAATATTTTTTCTCTATTGTTTTTAGCCTTTTCCTAAAATAATTTTGGGAAAAGGCTTTTTTAAAATTATCATTGCAACCTTCTAGAATTATTTCAATTACAATTATCCTGAATTAATTCTATAGTATTCTAGTTATTAAAATTTTTTATACCTCATTTTCAGAATATCTATATAAGCAGTTTTCATTTCATTTGATAAAAATGAATTATCAATCCATTCTGTAGCTTTAGATTTATTTTCAAACATTCTTTTAAAAGCTCCTTTAATCTGTTTTGGAGTCAATCCTAAACCTTTTCCTAAAGTTTCAAAATGTACTTTTTTTAGCTTTTTCTTTTTCCCTTCTACAGTGAGTGCTAACTCTTCTTTATCTTCAGGTAACACTATTGTTACATTCAACAAATCATAGGCAGGGGCTAAGACCCAGCCCGTAGAAGATTCGATCATAGAGAAGTTTTTTAAATGCATATCATTATTGCCCGTTAAAAAACTAAATAGCACCAATTCAAAATAAAAGATTTTATCCAATAAGGGATTGCTGGAATATGCTCCCAATGCTTTACCTACTTTTTCCATTGAACTTCGATATTTATCAAAAGCCTCAGTTATCTGAAACATATCTTGCATATGGATTTTCTCGCCTGTTTCGGTTCGATCAATCCGTTTGGTTACATACGCAAGTTCCCCAGAAGCAAGTCGTATCAAACTTGAGGGCACCACATTAATATCATAAGCTTCTGCGATTCGCATTGTTAGATGCTCATTGGCTGGCATTTCAGGAAAATTTTGTGAAGGTGGCTTAAGTATAAATTGCCCACCTAAAGCTCCCACTACTGTTAAACGATTGTCAGGTTGTTCTTGTGTATCTGTAAGTAAGGTCATTGATAGCTTAGGTTGTACTCCGGGAACAGTTACACTACGTTCTACCACATCTTTTGCCAATTCAGCCATTTGATCAATGGTATAGGGTATCTTTGGAGGTTTGGGGGTTCCAAAAAATTCCAGCGAACACTTTTCATGAAAATCCGCAGTCCCTTCAAGAGGCTTATAGCAATACAGACATCTATTCTTCATCTTCTCCATTTATAGGAATAACACTTACAGCTCCAATACAATTTTGACAACAGGCCAACAAAAGACCCATTCGGTCATTTGAATTGATTTTCCAATTCTTACTGGCAATCTCCAGCAACCAACCTTCTGGGATTAAGCCTTCAAAAAAAGGAAATAACCGTTTATCTTTATAAGGTTCTTTTGTTACCGGCATTGTAAAACAAATAAATTGATTAGGATGCTGTTCTACATAGTCTTCATTATACTGAAAAATATATTCTCCTTCATCAGTTTCAGTAATCAATCCTGAAAAATCTTCTTTATAAAATACCTTACCTTGTCTCATCCTCGTTTAATTTTTTTAAATTAACTGGTACTAACGTATGACCAAACATTGCCAATACCAGATTTACCTTATCTAGATTAAGATTGGTTTTTCCTTGTTCTATTTTACGAATAACGGTCAATGCCACCCCTGCACGTTCTGCAAACTCTTCTTGAGTCAGATCCACAGCTTTACGCCGTTCTTTCACAAATTCAGCCAAATCTTTCATTATATGCTTTTAAATATAAAACATAACAAATATACGTAATTATATGCTTTTAAATATAATTATAATAAATAAATTGATTTTATATGCTTTTGAATATAAGTGTAAAATTTTGTAGGATAGGTATTTTGAATATTGCTATACTCAATTTGCACTAAAAATTTAATAAAACTGATATCTAACTTATACACCCCAAGCTTCTTTTAACTTTAATGCCGCTTCTAAACTTGATAACTTTAAATACCGTCTAAATGCTTTTTCAGTTTTATGTCCCGAAATTTTCATAATCAATTGCACATCAATTCCACCTAAATAGGCATTAGTACAAAAAGACCTCCTACAAGTATGAGAACTTATTAATTCATATTTTTTATAGGTTTTGAATTCTTTTATATTTCCTCTTTTATGCTGAAGTTCAACTGGTGTATTAATATTTGCAAGTTCACCGAGATCTTTTATGCGTTTGTTAAAAGCAAAACTGGTTACATTAGGAGAAAAATACTTGTACTTTTTTAAAACAGCTTTTGCGAGAGGACGGAGCGGAACTATAACTTTTCCTGATGTTTTCTTTTGCCGCATTTGTAATAAGCCATCCTGTATATATTGAGGTTTTATTCTAGATATATCTGAAAAGCGGAGACCTGTATAGCACCCGATAACAAAAAAATCTTTCACTTTCTCTAACTCACTATCTGAACTACAATCGAGCTCAGAAATAGCTAAAATTTCATCACTTGTTAGGTATATATGGTCAACTTCTTCTTGTATGGTTTTATAAGCGGATAAATCAATAGGCTCTATTTTTTTAGTTTGAACACAATAGTTAAGAAAAGACTTTAAATTTTTAACGGACTTTCCAATGCTATTGTTTTTAAGTCCCACGAGCTTATCTCTACGAACATAATCATAAGCTAGAAAGTGACACAAATCGTGATAAAATTGATAAGTAAAAGACTGAAAAGTAATTTCTACCTCTCTATAATCTTGGAAAGACAGCAGATGCTTTTTTAATGTGTTGTAATCTTTAATAACATCTGCAACAACTTTATCTTCTTTATCTTCGATGAAGATATCTAACTCTGTGAAAAAACCTTGAGTACTTTCATTTAATTCATCAATTGATCTATTATTAAAATGATATTTAAATTTCTTGCATGTTAACGGTATTGCTTTTTCTTTGTAATGATAAATTATAGTGTTGACTAACTTTTCGAGTTTTTCGAATTCGGCAAACTCAAAAGGTATTTCCGCTGAGTTTTTTAGCCTTTTCTTTTTTTCGCTCCAGTGTCTCTTAGCTATTTTAATTCCTGTGTCAATTTGAACACGTTTCTTTCCGCTTTCATAATATCGGATTTTTAAAGGAATATTAGCGCCGGTTTTTTTAGAATTGGAATTGACATTAAAAGAAAACTTATACATAGAAAAAAATTTATCGTGCGGTAATCGTGCGGTAAATTTAAATAAATTCACTTAAACTATCCTAATTTAATGTATAATTAATTTATTAAATATCTGATTATTAATTATATATATAATATGCTGTAAATTGATGTAAAGCTATTAGGGTTTCGTCCAGACCGCAAATTTTCCTTCTTCAAGGAAACTTAAGATGTTGTGTTGTCCCGATTAAGTTCGGGAAGTGGTTTAGAAATAGACCAATGAGAAGCTTTTCCTGTTTGGAAGGGCTTTTT
>Ga0115567_10002135_pt1 | contig 19629 bp, 25 predicted proteins | sample COGITO_mtgs_1204_2_FD_88679 | JGI IMG/M metagenome (GOLD analysis project Ga0115567, IMG submission 88679) | Pelagic marine microbial communities from North Sea - COGITO_mtgs_120412 | ecosystem: Environmental > Aquatic > Marine > Epipelagic | place: Germany:Helgoland, sampling site Kabeltonne... | reverse complement strand
CGAGATGTGCCGAGTTGGCTCCGTGAGGTGGTACCTTGACTTGTGGCACGGAACGCTAGAGTGAATCCATCTAGGTGCACCGGGGATGCGTTGAGACGACGGGCAATTGGCGGTGCGGCGAGGAATGCAATCACGTGATCAACCTCATCTTGAACCCATGTTACACGCATCCGCGAGCACAGCGCGCGCACACGTTGGCGAGCACTGGCGCAACTTTCTTTCGCTTACTTGGCCACGCGCGGGGCCTCCTTGATGCCGTCCAGGAGCGTGCCCTCGCCCGCGAGGAGCGGGGCGAAGATGTCGTCGAGGCTAATCTTGCCGAGGTCAGGCACCACGGCGTCCGCGCCCTCCCCGTAAAAGTCCTGGTCCGCCGTGCTGTCCGTGTACGTGATGATGCATTTCATCCCGGCGCCCTTGGCGGCGCGCAGCCCCACCAGCGAGTCCTCCACCACCACGCACCGCTCGGGCGGCACGCCAATCTTCTCTGAGGCGAGCTGGTAGATGATCGGGTCCGGCTTCTTGCGCGGAACGTCGTCCCCTGCCATGACCACATCGAAGTTGCCGAGCCGGTCTTTACCGACGACCGAGTTCACGACCTGGTCAAAGCCGCCCTTGGTCGCGGCCGAGCAGATTCCCGCAGCGAGGTCCTCACGCTTCAGCACATCGTCCATCATCTCCAGCACACCAGGGCGCGCCGTGGCGACCTCAACGACGATCTTCTTGTAGATCACAGTCTTGGCGTCTTGCAACTGATCGACAAGCCTCGTCTGTTCCTCCTCAGAAGTGGGCGCGGGGCCCAGCGTGGAATCTGGCCAGCCCTCGTTGCCGAACGACCACTTCATCTTGGGCTTGCCGCCCCCGACGGTGTTCTGTAGGACGTCGTAGTACTTTGGAACCCATTCGACCTGCTTTCCATTCACAGTACACTTCATCTCAGCGAAGGCACCGTTGTAAGCCAGTCGGTGGAGTTCCTCCGTTTCGACAATCACACCGTCGCAATCGAAGAGAAGTGCCCACTTCGGGTCCTTGGTTACCTGTGCAGCAGACCACGCGAATCGGGTTTAGACTAGACGATACAATGACAATCAGCGTGTACAAGGTTCCGGCACAGGGAACCAACCGATCCACCCGACATGCGGAGGAGACTCGGCGCGCCACCGCGCGCGAGCTTGCCGTACTGTGGCGCGTTCCGTGAGCCCGACGAAGCAACGATTCCATTGCTTGCTCCAAGAAGCACACGTCCAGTCGGAATCGAAAAGCCCAGGGTCGAAGGAATCACTGTAGCCATGGCTGCGGCCAACACGGCCAGGACACTGCGCATGATGTTGCGAACAAGACCCAGAGGCCGGGTCGCGCCGTGTCTTCTCCTTGTATCGGAATGGTCAATGGCTCCAATCGAAGGTTCCAGATCTGTTCGTCGTCACCAAGCTCTTGGTCCAGCAGGCTCAAGCGCTGCTCGGGCAAGCTCGGTGTGTGTGCGTCTTCCTCGAACATCGGCGGGAATCCCATTGCAATGCTTCTGCAGAGGGGACGCTGGTTCCTGTGCATTGTCCTTCTCATGTCGGTTCAGGTTTCACACGGGAAGGGAGCAAAGGCCTCGTCAGGCCAGGGGAAGGCCGGCGGCGGCGGCGGCGGCGGCGGCGATGACGGTTCGGAAGAGATCATCATTCCCATGGGCGGACAGATCGACCTGGTTTGTTTCCACCCCGTCTTGCAGCGATCGTGCAGGCCTTCTATGGTGAGCGGCGCAACTTCTGCTAAATCCGGCGGTTCTTGGGCAGGGCGGACTGGGCGGCGGCGGGCAGGAGATCGATATTCCCCTCGGAAATCTCGGGGGTGGCGGTTTCGGGGGTCTCGGTGCTATTCCAATGATCCCGCAAGGAGGCGGGGGCGGGGGCATGGGGTTTGAGGAGACGGAGGAGATCGGGCCGGACGGGAAGCCGCACATCATCTCGGAGCACAGCTTCAACCCGAACAGCCCGAGCAAGCCGCTGACTCCTGCTCAGAAGAAGGCCCAGAAGGCGCAGGAGAAGGCGATGCAGGCCATGGCAAATGACATGGCGCACATGTTTTCAAACGGCGGTGGCCTTGGAGGGTTTGGTGGCGGTTTTGGCGGTGGGCGGGGCGGCGGCGGCGGGAAGCACACGCAGAAGTATGAGGACGACCTCTTCAAGAACGCGCTCGCAAGTATGGGGCAGGCGCCACTCATTCAGACGGCCCAGCGTGGCCAGCATTCTGGCAAGCGGATTCCAAACGGATGGGAGGTGAAGGGCAACTCTGACATCCTGAACCAGGCCGGCATCGTTGTCGCCTCGGCGGTTGTGCTGGGCGCCATCGTGCTAGTCGGCTTCCGCTACTACAAGATGCGCCAGTATGTCCCGATCGGCACCGACTCTCTTCCTATCGAGAGCCAGCCTTTCCGCTCGCTCTAGAACCTCCGCTTTGCGCAGACGCAGGGGCCGTGGGTCTTGGCGCAGACGCAGAGGCCGTGGTTTGTGTCCTGGCGCCTCAATGGACATTTCATAGCCTGGACCGCCGTGTCGGCGTAAGGCACCCCTGGCGCCGCCTGGTGCTGCTGACACCCACCCCTCAATTACTTGACTCGATCAAGAGTCCGGTGACGGCGGCAGCATCGTCTGCCACCTGCCCCGCACCCTTGCCCACTTCCCCCACACCTGCGGACTCTGCAACCTCTGCGGGACCCAGCGCTTCCATCACCGCACACAGCACGGCCTCTGCGCCGGCGTCCCCCGTGCAGCGAGTGCAGGCCGCCTCCACGCGCACCAGCGCCGCGTAGTACTCGTCTCGCTCGGCTGCCACAGTGTGCAGCGCCTCAGCCGCCCCCGCCAGCCCACCGAAGCTGGCGCCCGCGCCGCGCAGGTCGGTGAGCAGCTTGGCGAGCAGCCCGGACCGCTGCGCCTCCTCTGCCAGCCGCGCCTCAGCCGCGTCTGCCCTCGCCCGCTCTGCCAAGAGCTCCGCCTGCAGCCTCTCGTTGGCCTTGCCCAGCCCAAGGTCCTCTGGGGACGCGCGCGCCTCCCAGGACGCGATGCGCCCCGCCAGCTCGCTCTCCCGCGATGAGAGCTCTCTGCACCGCCCCGCCGGTGCGCGGCCGTATGAGTACCGCGCATGTGCGGTGGCTGGGGCGCATGGCCGCGGGCGCCACGGTGCGTTGCATGGCTTGGGGCGGCAGCTCACGAGTCACGCAGCTCGAGGCTGCGCTGCTGCGCGGCGAGGACCTCAGCGCGCGCTGCAGCTGCGCGCTCCGTCACGACTACCTCTGCCCCCCGCTGCGACGCCGGCACGGTAAGCTGCGTGGATCGGGTGCGGCGCGGCGAGGCAGGCGGAGGCCGCGAATGGGAGCGAGGCAGGCGAGAGCGAGGCAGGAGCGGAGAGGCATGCGGGCCTTGACCTTTGTGAGGGCGGCGAGCTGGCGGTGGCAGAGGAGGAGCTGGCGGTCGATGAGATGCTGGGTGGAGGGACCAGGCGCCGCCGTCGCGGGCGCGTCAGGGTCCAGGACTGTGCCGGCGAGAGCTGCCCCCCCGCTGCGCGGCGCCAGCGTGCTCTGCGGGAACCGGTTGATGCTCACGCTGCCGGCCACCCCGGGCGCCCGAGAGAGCCCTCCCGACTGCAGCCTGAGCCGCGCGCGCAGCGCAGCGTTCTCCAGCGCCAGCGCCTCCTCAAGATCCTCTCCGGATTGGTCCTCTGCCCCTTTGCCTGAGTCTTTCCCCCCGCGCAATCGCTCCGCGCGCCAGCGCTGCACCTCGGTCAACTCTCCCTCGACCACTGCACCCAGTGCTGCGCGCCAAGACACCTCGGACGCGATCAACCCAGCGCCAGCCTTTGGCACGGCCGAGGGCGGCGCACGAAGCGCCCGAGCCAGCGCAGCCCGCACGCGCGAATCGAGCGCCGCGTAACGCACACGGTCGCTGCTGTTCGAAGTCCTACTGCCAGAACGCCCTGCGGATATTGCCGCGGTCTCAAGCGCCGTCCCCGCTGCAGCCGTCAACCGCTGCAGCTGTTCAGCCTGCGTTCTGCCGTGCAGCCCTGCTCCTGCCGCATTCAACGCCAGCCTGTACGCCGAGACCGACACCCACCCTGTGTTCTCTTTGTCGTATCGCCGGCACGACGCAAGAACACGATCGAGTGCTGTGCAGCATGCGACCAGCAGAGGTGTCTCCAGAATTGCAAGCGCTGCCGCCGCACCGTCGGAGGACAGCACGGTTGATCCATCCTCGAACTGTGCCACCCGGTCGCACGGAGCCTGCAAGTGCTCTCACGACGGTCACACTCTGCGGGTTGCTGCGCGAATAGTTCATGGGCGGCCCTAAACCTGAAGCCGTCGGTGCCCCCCAGGCGCTTCTCCCGCGGCGATATCCTCGAGAATGCCCTGGCGCACCCCTCGCACTAACTCGTCGACCTCGTGTGGCACATCCCCCACAGGCTGGGTTTCGTCCGCAGGGCCCTCCTCGCCGGGCATCCTGGCGAGCTTCAATCAAAGTGTACCCGCCGATTCAAAAAAATCAGAGATGTGTGGGATGACACGGCGTATGCGCTTTACTACCCGAGCCTACCGGAGAGGCGCAAACTCATAACACCATAGGAGGTGCAATATCTCGAGCTCGCGCCGCCCAAGTGCTTCGGTCACGGACGGCCGGGCGCTCGCCCAGCGGGCGCGGGGAAGCGGCCTCGCGGTGTATCGGGGCTGCTCGGCGGACTACTGTGCGCGCCGCATCGTAAGCAGCAATCGCTGTCGAGGTTCACTATCGGCGGCTGTTGCGCCACAAAGAGCCGGATCCGGCTCTGTGCGCTTTCACACCACAAGCGCGCGCGCTGCCGCAGCGGGCGGCCGCAGCGCCCCGGGGTTATGGCGCTCAAAAAGTCTGATACAGCAGCATTTTGGGGGGATGACTCCGTGCCGGCAACGCCGTACTCGCCCCGGGATCCATACAGCGGGAGCCCAAGCGGGCGTTTCCACCCCTCGCCGCAACAGGTCAGGGCGTACACGCCGCCCTCGTCTGATGAGGCCGAGATTCCGCAAGGAGTCACCGAGGCTGCGTTTTGGGGCTGCGAGGATTACCTTGCCCGCAACGCTGGTGACGATGTGCCTGGACACGGATCTCAGCGGGCTCGGCATGCCCCGGTTCGCGAGTGTTGCGAGTGCGGAAAGCGCATCGCGGCAGAGCACGACGTCGCGGACGAAGTGCTGTCGCAGTCGTCAACGCTTGACATGGCTCGCCACCACAACGTTCAGGAGTGGCTGATGACGGCGTCACCAGGGCCATCCCTGCCGCAGGAGGCTTCGGCGTGGCATGGGCACCGGTGTACCGCGCGGAGGAGCTTGGGCCTGCTCAGCGACGATTTCGGGGAAGAGGAGGTGGACGAGGTGGACGAGGACATCGAGCCACCGCGCGCAGCGCTGGCGCTTCGGAGGCGGTATCGCATATCAAGCTTCAACTGGTCGCGGGCAGCCTCCGGGGCTGAGGCGGAGGTGGACACGCCGGACGTTGACGTGGCGTCGGGAGTGTGGGGGCTCATTCGCACTCCGCGCGTGCGAGAGCTGCGTGACCTTGCGCTGCGCGTGGGGCAGCGTGCCAAGGTGAAAACACGCCACGGGCTCCTGTTCTCACCGGATGGTACGGCCCGACGCGCTTGGGACTTTGCTGGAATGGTTCTGGTCGGTGTGCTCATCATGTTGCAGGTTATCAACGAGCGCTGGATGCAGCAACACTCTTCATGGATCTTTGCGGATGTTCGCGCTGCAAATCCGCACACGATGATGCTGGTGCAAGCCAAGGTCCTGCTGGACTTCTTTTTCATCGCCGACATTTTCGTCAAGCTCCGCACGGCGTACGTGGACGAGCGCGGGCACCTCGTCACAGACTCTTGGCGGATCGCGCGGCGGTACGCGTCCAACTGGCTGCTCTGCGACATCTTCTGCGCACTTCCGCTCGAGATCCTCGACCTCGCCCCAGACCCTGCCGCCGTCCAGCGCCGCCTCGCCAACAACTGGTTTGCGCGCGCGACTCGAGCGACGCGCGTGCTCGAGGCGCTGCGCCGCGCGCGCAACACGCGCCCATTGCGCGTCACGCGGGCGGCGAGCAAGGTTGTGGTACACGCGCGCCGGATCATTCTTCTGTCGGGCGGCACGCGCCGCGCGCTGCACCTGGTCAAGGGCGCGCGCCAGCTGCTCTCGCTGCGCACGGCCGTCAAGTCGTGGCGCACGCTCCAGCGCCTTGGCGTCATCCGCACCTGGGTGCTGCTCCGGCAGAGCGCGCCCATCGCGCTTCGCACGCTCCTTGCATCTCTCTCGAACGCGCGGCTCCTTTTCTCGCCGGCGCTTCGTAGCACCCTCGTCTCTCTGCTGCCCGCCTCGCTGCAACCACGCCTACATGCATGGCTGTTGCCAGAGGGAGTATGGCTGGACGGAGAGGAGCAAGACGAGGATGAGGAGAACGAGGAGGAGGACAGCGGAACGCCAGCGGCGTCGAGGTTGCGGGCCGGTGAGATTCGCCCCGTCGACCTTTACGGACGCGATTGACCAACAGGTTTGGCTGGGGAAAGTTGTACGAAGGTCTGGTTCACGTTGGCTGAACAGTCCAGCTAGACCGATTGCGTGACGACGACGTTCTTGGCCGATGTCTAGGATACGATTGGTGCTACATGGGGGCGATGTGAAGCTAAGTGTGCGCGGGCGGGAAAAAGCTGGAGTGGGGGCTGAGGATGTGTGCTTGAGTTGTAAAACGTGACTGACAGTGGTCACCACTCCCGCTTTTCGGGACCTAGGAGGGCTCTTTGGAGTGACCAGAGAGGCTTTAAGCGCGCGCACGCTGTGCCAAGGATAGCTGCAACTTGCTCAGACGCCGTCAGGCGAGAGGCAGGACTGGGTGCCCTCCCAGAAGACTGTCGTAGCAGGGCCTGAGATCGACCCGCTCTGGCTCTCGCGCGCGGCCCTGCGCATGCGCGGTGTGGAATCAGTGTGTGCGCATTGCTCACATAGATCGACCCGAAGTTTTCAGGAAGCGCCCAGTCCATGGCTTCAAGGCGCCCAGTCCTTGTGGCTGAAAAGGTTTCTGACTGGGAGGCTTAGGCTTTTCTGGTTGGCGCGGGGCGGGTGCCAGGGGCGTACTGGGCCGCCGGGGAGGCTTCCCACGCCTGGTAGTCGGCCTCGCTCTTCCAGACCTGCCCTCGCCGAGCGGAGAAAGACGGGGTCAGCGGGGCCAGGCGCGGCGCCGCGACGGCGGGGCGAGACCGTCATCACTGCGTAGTTGAAGCCGTCGTCGCCGCCGTGGCCGAAGCCGGGGTCGCGCCGCAGTACGTACGCCCCGGCCAGGCCGGGCAGAGCGCCGGCGGCCCCGGCGGCCTCTTTTCCCATGGAGTTGCGCAGCCTGACCCCGGAGCCGCGCGGTGTCAACGCCGCGGCACGTGCAGGGCTCTGCATGACGCGCGCGCAGCACGTGCGAGGCGGGCCGGGGCGCACTGCTCGAAGTCATGCTCGCTGCCGGAGGGGACGCGGAAGCGCTCCTCGTGCACAAAGCACTCCGTCCCCAGCGGGCGCTGGCCGTCGCTCACGGCCCGGCCGGCCGCGTCGCGGTCGCGGTACTCAAAGGCTCCGCCGCCCGCGGAGATGGCGAGGGGGGCCTCCCAGCCGGACCCCGCAGGTGACCCTTTGAGCACCTTGAGCGTGTCAAACTGCAACGCGGCACTCAGCGCGCTGCGCGGCGCTGGACTCGGGAGGCAATGCTGCTGTGCGACTGCTCAGGCCGGCGGGGTGCGCACAAAAGACATCACAAAGCCGACGGGGCCGCCCCCCGCGTGCGCCTCATTGAAGGAGTACTTTTTCTTCCAGTCCATGAAGTTTTCCTGCGCAGACCAGAGTCAGAGAGCCATTCCCGCTGGCGCAGTTGGACAGCGGCTGGGTGGGGGTGCATGAGTTACCTTTGAATCGAACACAGTCATAGCCATGTAGTCCTGCAGCATGCACCGTTGGACAGAAAATGAGAAGCGCAGTCAGGCGAAACGTGAGTGCTCACCGAGTGACACCGAGTGAGCTCACTGCTTCGAGCGGAGCAGGGATGGAGGCAGAGGGACCTGGCCATCGTCACCGTACTGAACCTTGCCACCGAGATCAGTGCGTCGCAGCAGAGATGATACGCGAAAGCCCGTGCGAGCCTGCGCCGGTGAATCGGCTCTGATCAGGGCGGCACCGATCCTGACTACCAGGAAAGTTTCAGACCATGTTCTTGTAACGCAGACGCTCCTCCAGCCAGGTTGACTTACCAACATATTGTACTCGCGGTGCGTCCACTGTTCTTCCCACTGGGCGCCCGCGATACCCCCGCGCGTTGAGAAGCGGTTAACGCCCATGTATCGCTGCGACGGCAGAAGGCCGGCGCTGGCCGTCTCTTGGGAAGAAGAGACCGACATCCGTGCGCTGCGCAGCCAACAGACAATTACTTTGCTGTCAGTCCACGACTCTAACAGATTGTGGAGTGCGTGCCATAGCCTGGTCTTCCGTTCATTAGCAGCACCTCTGTAGCTGGGCTGGATGCTGTGCACCTGAAAAGCCCTGACACTGTGGTCCGAACCGAACACGGTGGGCACTCGATTGCTCCATGCGATGACTTTGCTAGCCGCAGAGGTGAAACAGGCGAAAACGCTGCAGCGGGTGCCAGAAGGAAGGAAAGCGCAAGCAGGCCTGCTGGCAACATGCTGCACTCTGACAGTCCGATTTGTTACGCACTTCCACTTGTGGAGTTCCCAGTATAAAACAAATTTGTTCGTAACTTGTGACTGCCGTGAATTCTGTCTCTCTGTCCCCTGTCACTTCGCATAAGGTTGGTACCTGCCGTGAAGCTTTGGTCAGTCTGCGCGCGTGCGCTGCGCTCATGGATCGCACTGTGCCACGTCAGCGCGACGAATCGGAGCGTGGATGGAGGCAGCACGGGCGGGGCGTTGCTCACATCATCTGGCGAATATGCTCCGTGACATCTCCCTCGGGCTCGGGCAGCGTCGCAACGCCCTGCAGGCGGCATCGCCCACTTCAGCTCGCCAGCGCCGCCGGGGTCACGGGGTTGCGTGATTTGGGAGAGAGAGGGCGCGTGTGGCGACTCCCACAGCGGGGCGCAGAACCGTGCTGTAGAAGTGGCGCGCGACTGCCACCGCAATGTTGAGCGAAACCTCCCGGATGTCGTCGAGCGGGGGGAACAAGGTCCCCTGGGCGAGGAGCGCCGGGGGCACCTGCGCTGCGAGGGCGCGCGCAGCTACGAGGAATGCCGCATCATCGATGGAGGTGGCGCCTGTCGGGCGGTGGCAGTTAAGCGAAGCCATACGGAAATGGGACACCGCGATGTGAAATGGTCCGGGCAAACTTTGGCGCTGCTGGGGAGTTGCGGGCAACCTGCTGCAACAGCTGCAAGACCGACGCCTGGGAAGATGTACGCGTTGTTACCCTGCCCAGGTTCAAGACGGCGGCCGCCGACGGTTGCCCCCTCCATAGGGGAGCCGGAGGCAAAGACTGCGCGGCCGCCCGACCACGCATACGCCTCCGTGGCGAGACACTCTGCCTTGGACGTCGGGTTGGAGAGCGAGAAGATGACGGGCGCGTCGTGGAGAGCCGCCATGGCCTCCACCACCTCCTGGGTGAATGCCTTGGGCACTGCCGCGACGCCGATCAGCACACTGGGCTTGAGCATCTTGATGCATTCGAGCAAAGTCTCACACCCTGTTTTGTCGGCCGGCGGGGTGAGAAACCCGCATCCATTTGGGATTGGAGGCACTGCTAGCTGAGCAAAGAGCACGCAGCGCCACGAGCAGGTACTCGGGGCGCACCCTCCACGTCATGCGCATAGTTGAGCTTGTGGCGCGCCAGCCCCGTACGTCTCGAGCTGATCAGGCCCTTGGAGTCGACCATGAAGATTTTCTCCCGAGCCTGAGATACTGTGATGCACCCGCCTGAATCGGCCGCGACAGCCGCAGTAACAAGATCAGCGATGCCCACACCAGCTTCTCCTGCGCCCCAGAAAAGGATCGTATGCTCTGCCAGGGGTATCTGCGTGATGTCTTGTGCCGCGAGCAGGCCTGCCAGTGCAACCGCAGCCGTTCCCTGAATGTCGTCGTTGAAGCAGGTCGCACGCTGCGCATGCTGCTTGAGCAGGCGGAACGCATTCCCATTGCCAAAGTCCTCGAACTGGATGAGCACCTGCCGTCCAAAACGGCGCTGCGCGGCCGAAATGAAGTCGGCCACGAGTGCATCGTACTCCGGCGCGCCGGGCTCGGGACGCCCGCGGCGAAGACCAAAGTAGGCCGGGTCGCTGCGCAGGCCTGCGTTGTTGGTCCCTACGTCGAGCAGCACCGGCAGGCACACGCGCGGGTCGATTCCGCCGCATGCAGCATACAGTGCAAGTTTGCCGATCGGGATCCCCATGCCATTGGCGCCGAGATCGCCAAGGCCGAGGATCCTCTCGCCGTCAGTGACGACAATCACTTCGACACGCTCCTCTGGCCACGCTGCAAGAACCTCGTCCAAATGACCTGCGTCCTCTGCGCTTATGTAAAGTCCACGTGGTGTGTGCCGAAATATCCGGTGCCAGTCGAGACACGCTTGTCCAACGGTTGGTGTGTACACTATGGGCATGCACTCTCGCGTGTGCGAAGTTAGGCATCCAAAATAAACATCCTCACTGCCGTCCTGCAGCGTCTGCAAATACGTGTACTTGAGCATACTGTTTGGTAAGGCGCGTAGATATTCCATCGCAGTTTGAACCTGCGAGTTTGCGCTGGCACTCAGGCTGCAGTGTGGGTGGTCGCGCAAATGCTTGGCCCGTTTCTTAGATGGGCGCGCTTCCTGGACGGTGAGGGGAACGACGCCAGCCGGAAGTAGCCCACGAAGGCCCAGAGAGTTGCGTTCGCTAAGGCTGGTTGCAAGTGAACGAGATCGTGCCGGCAGTTTTAAGTGTTGATAACCAGAGTGGCTTTCTTGGGGCCTGGGGCCATCGGGAGCCGACGATGAATCAGACTCTGCGCCAGCAACTCCCCGCAGCCAAGTGTCCTCTGCATTATTGTTTGCTTGAAGAGCTGAAAGAGCTGCTTCAGTGCGTCTTGTTTTCTGTCCCTCCAACAGAACGACTTTCGTGCTGGACAGCACCCCGGGAAAGTGAGCAGCACTGATACTTGAATGGCACCCGAGCCACGAAGATTGAGTGCTGCTGAACGCAGCCGATTCACTGCTGAAAAGCAAGGAGAGCAGGCCAATGTGCGTTATTTGTAAATGTCGCTTGCTTTGAGATGGCATTCGCAAGGCGTGCCTTCGTTTTGCCTAGGCCGACGATGCGCCCTACCCCAGCAGTGGGGACAATCGCGGCAAAAGCTGAAGAAAATTGAAGGAGTGTACACCAGGCATGGAGGGGGGAGGTGACTGCGAAGGAGAGGGAGCAGCCGAGTGGGTATTTGTCGGGCACGAAGACCAATTCGAGGCAGCACCCGGGTACACGTTAGGAGCTCAGGACGCGATCCTCATGCTCGAGGTGCAGCACTTACCGCCATGTGTTTTTTCGCGGTCCCTGCTCCAGCATCATCGCATCACACGATCCGAATCGCGTGTGTCGTGGTGCTGATGTTGGCCAACGTGCAGGTTGAACCCCCTGCAGCACCCCAGCTCAGCGTTGTGGAGGAGCCGCGCCTTGTGCATGTCCTTGCGCAGGGCTATGTAGACATACCATCCGGCCAAACGCCTGAGGCAGCGGTGTCACACCACTGGCGAGGAGAGAGTGTGTTGATATACAAGAAAGTGGCGACAGGGAAGTTATGGTGTATCCAGGCGATATGCCCTCATGCCGGCGCACACTTTGGAGGAGGTGATATTGAGGACGTTGCGGATGTTTCTGATGCGGCGGGAGGAAGTTCCAGCAGCCCCTTCCTCTCGTGTCCTGCGCACGCATACGTCTTTTCTGTTGAGACGGGAACGTGCATCACCGAGGACCGGTCAAGGTCCTGGCACAAAATCAATTTGGCAGTGTTTGGTTGATTAAACAGGACGACGCTGCGAGCGCTGAGACCGATTGAACATCCGAATGCGTACCGCAGGTGCCGAAGTGCTCGGACATACGATGTGCGCCGCAGTGAAGTAAGCATAGTCAAAAGATCTAAGCGTTTCATGAGCGTCCCGGCCGTGTGGGTAGACACTGGCTACGCGTGACATGCATCTCGCGGTACAGGGGGGGCGCTTGCTCATCAGGAGACGCCCGCGACCGGATCTGGAGCACAAGGTGCTTCCTCTCAGCCAACCAGCGAGTGCCGTCCTGCAGAAGGAAGCGTCAGGCCTAACACCAGCGGGGTTGCCATGGGAAAGATCACGAAAGATCAGGCCCGCCAGGTGCAGATGCGGCTAGTTCAAAGGGGGTTGGACCGCTTGTACGCCGAGTGAGCGAGTCACAAGATGCCGCACTTTTCACGTTGACGCGTGATGGGTCTTCCGAGAGCGATTCTCAGCTCTTGAAAATGGCAAGGTTTTCCATGCGGCGATTCTCGTCGTGAGTGATCAAGGCACTGATTGAGTGACATTTGCTCGTACTCTGAACTGTGGTGCCATCAGTCTGTTCAACATGTCAAGCCGGCAACGCGTGGCAGGTGAAGTGAAAAGGGCAGCATGCCGAAGGATTGAAACATTGCAGCGACTTTATTCCACCGGTGCAATTGCCGCTGTAACTCGCGCCTTTCCATACAACAGTTGCAGACACAGCAGGTTTCAGCGTGTCACATCAATAAAAAGACTGGCCAGCGTAGGGCATCGCCTGGGGGCTGCCGGGAGAGAATCCCGGCTGCTGAGAGAACTGCGAAGGCGCATACCCGGCGTTGTAGAATGGAACGACCGCCTGCGGAGACAAGGTGCCCAGCTCCCCGGTGACACCACCGTTGGACATGCGAGAAGACTGACTTCCTCTCGACCGTCGCGAGCTCCGTGAGAAGCGAGATTCGTTCAGCTCTTGCGTATGTTTTTCGTCCGCCGTGCGCCACATCAGGTATGCAACAATGAGGCACATGAACATGAGAGCGAGGCCCCCAAAGATGGAACCAAGAATTATTCCAAGATCGCGGTTTGGCGTAGCGGATGCTCCGACTTCTTCCAGGCCAACCGCGGTGTACTGCACTGCCACGTAGCGTGAGAAATGAACAGTGGGGAAGCACACGAGCTTCTTGGCTTCGTCGTGAGTGACGCCCCCGTATGCGTCGCTGCCGATACGCTCGCCTGATGTGGCGTTCACTTGGAACACCTTGGTCTTCTCCAGCGAAAAGTCGGTCACCGAAGCTGGGATGCTGAGGCACACCGTCACAGGCTCTGTAAACGTCATCCCTTCCGGCCCAAAGTCCACGGGAGACCCCACAATCTGCATGCCAGCCCACGATGAATTGAGCTTTTGCAGCGCAGACACGATTGTGGCGGAGTCTGCTGCTGGTGCAGGCGACACAAGGAACGTGCACGGTTCTGCACATGCGGCAGCAGTGTAAGCCACTGGCGGAATCGTGACGCCGGCGCCCGAACGAAGCGTCGCGCTGCCTCCTCCGACGATAGAGATTTCCGCTGTTACAGACGGTTCGTGCTGGCAGAGCCCACCATTATTGAGAAATGTATCGCATTTTCCCTCCGCGCCGACAGACAGATGGGTTTTCATGGCGGTCTCGATCGTGTGTAGGCAGCAGTCAGCGCCGTCAGGCAGAGCGAGCGACAGGCACTGAGTGGAATTTCCACAGGTATCTGGGCACGCCTGCTTCAGCAGATTTGAGGTGCCCCACGACCAGGGCATTGACCACTCAGTCACGACCTGCGTCGTGACTGCCATGCCTGACTCCGGGTACGCTGTGTTGGAAGTTGTCCTGGTCTCATGGTAGGCTGACCCAAAGAAATTGTTGGGCGTGAGACAGTACGAGCCTGCAAGCACCGAGTCTCAGTATCATGTCCGACTCCGTCTTAGGTGCATTATGCAAAATTCTGATGCCAAAAACGGTTCCCTCTGCCTAACTCAGGGGAAGCGAACGTGGGGGCACCTGCAGCGTTGCGCGTGCACTCGGTGTCCATGCGGTAGAGCGCAGTGAAAAAACGCGTTCCATTCTTCCAGGGGAAGTAGTTGCACTTGGAAATAGCGCTTGTCAGTGCGTTTCTAAGCGCCCCCAGAGGTGCTGGCATGGCGCACATCTTCGCTGCAGTAATCTGGGTGTGGAGAGTGCTTGGATGGTCCTGGTCCGCTGTCAGCAAGTGAGAGAAGTAGGTCCAGAGCTCAGCAACGTCCGTTTCGTTCAGTTTCTGAATTGATGTGATCTGTGTCGATGTGATCGTCTGGCCCGCAATCACAACTGTTGACGTTGAAGATAAAACTTGCTGCACCTGCGTGGACATCACCGCAACAACGTCTGCCTCACAAGCCAGGGTGCCTGCCACCAATAAGCACGCACAGCCATTAGTAACAACCCATTACGACCTTGCTTCATTCTGAACATGAACTTGTATGCTGACGTCTGCGTGATTTCTCGGTACTGCGTGGGGACCGTGGGGCCGCTGAGCTGCTGAGGGGCTGCTGCCTACACGGGCGGGGTTCGTACTGTTGTAGTACCACAGGTCGCTCGTGGTTGCATTGGCTTGTCCCGCACAGAGCGTCAGAACAAAGAGGCCAACAATCGCCTGCACTGGCGTAGAGCTGCGTCGCGCTGCCAACTGGACACCGCTCCCCGCCGCAAGCCTCTCACGCGGGCCTTCTTTCTCTGCATCATGATGTACGGAATGCGCCTGCATTGCACCTCGGTATGTTTCAATAGCCTCACCGCCTCAGCCAATGGTTTCTTCCGCGGAAGCCGCTACGATACGGCCCCCGCGCCGCCGTACTCGCAGCCTGCGGACCCTGCTCCACCGTGGTTCAGAGGATTGACTGTGAACAAGACTTTCTTCGAAGCGGTTTCGAGCCGTCTAATTTGCAGTAGTGAAAGAGGGGTGATCTTTAGCAGCACTCTAGTTTAATGGCAGTCACTATTATTGTTTGTAAATATTAGCCAACGCATTTTGAAAGGTTTGGCGCGGATTGGCGACGCAGACACCTCGCCTCCTTCTTGCCAGCAAGAAGTCAGACCAGTCGCACACAGTGACCTGTGTAGCAGCGGTGCTGGCGACAAGGGTGTTATTTGAACTCAATCCAGTCGTTGAATTCCCAGTGATTGCGTCAGGATGTCGGCGGATCTCACGGTAAGCGCAGCGGCCTGCGGAAAGTGTGCCATTCCCGGTGCGGATCGGTTGGATGTTCACCTCGAGAGCCCAAGCGCGGTTTGAGGGGTGGGTGAGGGGCGACACCCACGTGCAGAGCAGTATCGACGGTCTCGCGTTCTGATTTGCTGTAGCCTGCACTCCCCGGATCCATTCGCTGTCCGACTGTGGCTGCCTATGCGGACATGTGAATCCTAGGACAGATTGGTCAACAACATTTCCGGTCCGGTCAGGGGGTTTGAAGTGTGATGGCGCGGCGCGGGTTGCCATGACGATGCGACTTGAACTGTATCGTGGTGGAGACACGATTCATGCACCTGCCCTCAAGCTCAAATCCGTTGCAAGCGGTGAGGGTATGAGCTGCAAGTCGCAAGATTAGCTTCGGATTTGCATCGCCAGTGCGCCACGACGCACCGTGCTGATTTTCACTCTGCCACAGGCGCTTTTTGGTGCAACTCTCTGCAAGCACGAGGTTGGAGAGGTCGGCACCAAGGCGGCTCTGAAGGACAAGACCCATGTCGGAATCCTCTTCGGTGCTGCCTGGTCTGGGTCGTGCAAGCAGTTCATGGCACCTCTCGTCCAGGTTAGGTCCGATCTCCAGGAGTTTTGACCCCGGGCGTCAGCCCTATTATCGGCTTCGTTTGCGATCGCCTATATTGCAGCTAGGTCTATGTGTGGCGGTCTCTAACAAACGCCCATCACAATCAGCCGTTAAATCCACGCCTGGGGACCTGTTCTGCACGTAGGACACACGTGCTCATTGGGATTTACGCTGGTCATTTCCCTGCCCCAGGTGTACAAGAAGTTGACGGAGGAAAAGGGCAAGTCGTTCGAGATTGTCTACGTGCCTGCGACAGTACCGGGGCGCCCTCCTGAGGACGACAAGTCCTTCAAGGAGCTCCTGGCGATGATGCCGTGGCTCGCGGTGCCGCTCCATCGCAAGGCAGTGCACAAAAAGCTCACCCGGCGCTTCCAGGTGCGCCAGATCCCGATGCTGGTGCTTCTGGATCAGGAGGGCAAGACTACTCACCGTGACATCACGCCTGCCGTGACGCACATTGTCGAGGACCCGGAAGGAGACACGTTCGCGGATCAGTTTCCGTGGTCGGAGAAGCGCCACACCAACATCAAGCAGATGCTCGGGGACACCTTCCTTAAGAGCGACGGGACGGAGGTCGGGATCAACGAGCTTGAGGGCAAGTACATTGGTGTTCTGCTATCGGCCACCTGGCACTGGCAGTGCAGACGGTTTCAACAGATGCTTGAGTACCTGTACGAGAAGCTTGTTGCGCAGGGCAAGAACTTCGAAATCATTGACATGGATTTTTCGGGCGACGTCCCTTGGCTGTGCATGCCGCAGAAGAGCTGGGAGGCGAAGCAGAAGCTTGGTGAGGCATTCCGTGTGGAGCAGTGCCCAATGTTTGTCATCATCGATCCTGAGGGCAACGTTGTCACCACTGAGGGTGTTGAGATCGTTACCAAGGACACCGACGGCGAGTGCTTCCCCTGGACGCCCAAGCCCCTGTACGACCTCTCCACGCTGGAGCCGGAGATTCTCGGTGAGATGAATGACACTGTCACGTGCGTCATCCTTTGCGAGGGATGCGACGAGGAGACCAAGGCTGCCATGTCAGATGCCATGATGCCCGTTGCACAGGAGGCCTTCAACGCTGCCAAAGCTTCGGGTTGCGAGGCGGGTATGCTCTTCTTCACTGCCACAGAAACGAGCGATGTTGTCTACCAGCTTCGCATGTCGTGCGAGCTCGGCGACCCTACCAGCACGCCCCAGATGGTCGTGCTGGACATCCCTGACTCGGGGGCGTACTATGTGTTTGATGGCGACAACATCACGACCGAGAACATTTCGCTCTTCATTGAAGACTACGACGAAGAGCGCCTCGAGCGTCGGGAGCTGCAGGAGGACGAGGAGGAAGGCGAGGAGGGCCAGTAAGTGTCAGACGGTTCTGCCCGCGTGGCTGTGCGGGGATGTTGCGGGATCTGCAAGGGGTTCGAGGTGTGGCCGGGTTTCACAGGCACATGTTCCTCTCGCCACTTGCATTAGTGTACGTTCACGCGAATGTTGCCTGTCGCCTCTGCTCCGGCGCACTGCACCATTTCTGTATTTTTCACTCGTCACCGGATGCCTCCTCAGCACTCTTCCCGAGCGTTGTCGAGGCTCCCGCTCATGTCTTGACACACCGCCAGCTCCTGCGCCAGCGCGCCCGACGCACGAGCGTCTGCCAGCCGCTGCGCGCACAGAGCAAGGAAGGGCACGTGCACGAACGAGTACTCGAAGCAGCACGAGTGTCCGCCGGTGGCGTCCGTGACCAACGTGGCGAGCGTGTTGGCCTCGCGCGCAAAGGGCACGAGGCCGAGCTCGTCGAGGCGCCGCGTCATGCGGAGCATGTCCGGGAGGCGCGGGCTATGCACCTCGACGAGGAGCTGGCCGACGGCGAGGCCCGCGTCGGGGAGGGCCTGCAGCAGCTCAAACTCCCCGCCCTCGATGTCCACCTTGAGCACGTCCACGGCTGAGTGCCCGAGCTCCCGCGCAACGCCGGCGAGCGACCGCACGCCCCGTGCAGGGTCGTCGCGCGCGGCGATGCCGTACGGGTGGAGGGTCCAGCGCTCGTGCGCGTCGAAGACGGGCTGGATGCGCTGGCGCGGGGCGGCGTCGATCTCGAAGGCGTGGATGTGGCAGGCGGCCAGGAGCGGCGAGGCCTCGAACGTCGTGTCGTCCCACGTCCCGATCGAGTACACCACGCACGGTGCCGCCAGCGCCCGCGGCAGGCACAAGTTCTTGCCGCCGTCGTAGAGCGGCCCGGCGCGGCGCGGCGCGGCACACGTGTGCACCTCGGGGAAGAGGTACCAGATCTTGGCGGGGTCCAGCTCCCACGGCACCTCCGCGAAGCGCCCAGCAGCCTGGTCGAATCGCCTGCTCCGCGCGCCCGATGCGCTCAGGTCGCGCGCGGCGCCCTGGCGGCGCTGGGCTGGCGCGGGGGGGACCTCGTGGCCGCTTGCGTCTGGCGCCAGCGCTGCTCGAGCTCCGAGTACCGGCACTGCGTCTTGCGCGCGCACTCGCGACGCACGCACGTCGCCAGCTCCGCGTCGGACGCTGCGCCAAGCGAAGCCTTTGCAGCCGCCTCCGGTGCTTGGATCGGAGCTATTTGCTCCAAGGCCGGTCCGGGCGTGGCGTTCCGCGCTGGAGCGCCCATGGAACGAACCAAGGTGCGCAAGTCCTCGGCGGGCACGCGCAGGACCGGAAGCACCCGGAGCTGTTTCTCAGCCCCGAGGTCGCTTGCCAGCCACACACGCTCTTGCGTAAATTGTGTGAATTCACTCCGGAGCTCTTGCGCCGCTGCTGAAACCTGCCAGGCCCCCTAACCGTGATCACCCCAAACCCGGTACACCGCTTGGTAAAGCGCATGGCCCGCACGCTGACCACGCGCCTAGTTCATCTGTGTGCTGTGAACACAAACCAATCAAGGCGGTGGGCTCTTGTCACGTGCACCTGAGTAACGTTCCCCTTGAGCTTCACGAGTACAGTCAGGTCATTCTCCGCCTCTGGCACTGAGAGCCTGTCCGCGGGTCTCGAGAGGTTGGAGACGCGAGATAAGATCAAAAAAAGCACCGCAGTTACAGACGATGCCAGGATCACAATGCTAGCAAGTCCACGGCGCCGAAAAAATAGGCCCATGCGCGCTGGCGTCTTGCGCATCCCTACGATGCGAAGCGGGTGCCTTGATGAAGCCGAACGCGAATTTAGGTGTCAGAGCAGAATTGTTCTGCGTCCCATCTCTACACTAACACAGGTCAACAGACCACTGCCAGATGATGCGTCCTTGGTCGCTCTTGACGCACGTCTCCGATGCGGACTCGAGCCCCAAACCCCCCGAGCCATCCGGGCTCTGGCGGTATGCTCCCGTCTCCTCTTTGTCCAGCGGGGAAGTCCGATCACCGAGAAGTGGGATTTTAATTAAAATGAGTTGTATGGCAGGACACCGACTCCGAGAAAACGGCCAAGGGCTGAGAACGGCGAGATCAGCAACTCCCAGGCGCACTTGGCTCGATCGCTCCGCCGTCCCTCGTTGTCAGTGAGTCAGGTATTTACAGGGTGCCTGACATGGTTCGGCATGACGACGTGGGTCACTGCGCCCGCCGTTTGCTCCTCGCGTTGGTCGGTCTGGTCATGCTGACAGAGGCCCTAGGGGTTGCATACACGGAGAACGGATACGATTGCACGCCAGCGGCTGAGGCCAGTCCCGAGTGCAAAAGAGAGTGTGACAACTTCAAAGATGCGGTGGATACGTTTGAGGTCAGTGACTCGAAGGTTGTCGAGAAGAAGAACATGAAGAAATGTAAGAAAGCAGCGAAGAGGATGCTGGAGG
>Ga0115567_10002128_pt1 | contig 19672 bp, 14 predicted proteins | sample COGITO_mtgs_1204_2_FD_88679 | JGI IMG/M metagenome (GOLD analysis project Ga0115567, IMG submission 88679) | Pelagic marine microbial communities from North Sea - COGITO_mtgs_120412 | ecosystem: Environmental > Aquatic > Marine > Epipelagic | place: Germany:Helgoland, sampling site Kabeltonne... | reverse complement strand
GCGAACGCGGCCCTCAGGTACTGGCACTGTCGAGCCTTGTTCGCCGTCTTGTGCGGGATCCTTCGCAGTAACACGCCCCGTAGCACCGTCGCGGACAAGGGGACCAGCGTGAGGATCTGGGTGATGGCGCCGACGACGATGACGGTGGTCTCCGCCGCGGACCGAGGCGGCGGACCGAGGTCGCCGTCACCGCGCGCGGAGGAATCCTCGTCCATGTCCACCGATGAGTTCCTCATCGGGCTCGGCGACTGGCCGCTCCTCATGAATGTTTCCAGCTCATCTTCCAACCGCCCGGCTGGGTACCCGCGCGGGGGCAGGAAGGACTCGACGAGCATCTCCAGGCACGTGGCGAGCATCGAGCCGGTGTGCGTGCTCATGAGGTTGACGCAGAACTGCACGACGAGCCTCGCGATGTCCTCGTGGCAGAGCCAGAGCGAGGTGCCCATGACCCGCCGCAGGAGCTCTTCGTGCAGCCGCTCGTCCAGCGACGACACGTTCTCGCCGAGCACCTCCAGCATCAGCCTCTTGTGGAGGTACGTGTTCTCATCCCCCGGCGTCGCGGTGGACAGCCCGTCGAGGTGCTCCAGCACCTCGTAGTACTGCGCCCGCTGCCCCGACCGCACGCCGTCCAGCGAGTTCTTAACGAACGCGCGAAGCACCTGCTTCGCGCTCTCGGAGTCTATGCCCAGATCGTGCCCGTCGTCGCTGCCGGACTCGTCATCGTCGCCGTACTCCATCGACGCCGTGGCGCTGGGACTCGCCGGCTCCGCCCTGCCGCCCCTCGCCTTCTGCTTGGCCACCGCGGAGAGGTCCATTCCGCCGTGGTCCTCTCTCCGCCGCCCCCGGCCACCGCCGCTAAAAAATAATGACGGAAAACCCCGAGGGAGAAGACTGAAGTTGGCGAGAGCGGGCCCGGAATTTTGTATGGGGGCGATTTCTTGAGTTGTGACCCATCGTGCCCTCGACCAATCAGCGGACACGACGTCACAGGTCAGTGCTTTTCCCTATCCTCAGATAATGCCCGTCGACGACGTGACGGCCTCCACTCGTCGACGCCCCTTCACGCAAGGAACGTCCGCAGTACACACGACGCCAACACCCGATATGGTCGTCGGTCTCTCCACGCCCGCGATGTCGGCGCTCTCCAGCCGCGCGGCGATGGGCCAGAAGGTCCGCGCGCGTCTCGCCGTCCCATCGATGGCCACGTCCACCTCGAGGCGCCGCCCCCTTCGCGTCGTCGCCGAGGACTTCCCCCAGCCCGCGCAGATTAAGAACACGGACAACTACCGCGACGGCGAGGCGCTGTCCAAGAAGCTCCGCGACCTCAAGGGCATGGGCGAGAAGAAGAAGGTGGTCATCGTGGGCGGCGGCCTCTCCGGCCTCGCGTGCGCCAAGTACCTCGTCGACGCGGGGCACGAGCCGATTGTCCTGGAGGGCCGCGACGTGCTCGGCGGTAAGGTGTCCGCGTGGAAGGACAAGGACGGCGACTGGATCGAGACCGGCCTTCACATCTTCTTCGGCGCGTACCCCAACATGATGAACCTCTTCGCCGAGCTCGACATCGAGGACCGCCTCCAGTGGAAGGTGCACAAGATGATCTTCGCCATGCAGGAACTCCCCGGAGAGTTCACCACCTTTGACTTCGTCAAGGGCATCCCCGCGCCCCTCAACTTCGGCCTCGCCATCCTCCTCAACCAGAAGATGCTCACCCTCGGCGAGAAGCTCCAGACCGCGCCGCCGCTCATCCCCATGCTCATCGAGGGCCAGGATTTCATCGACGACCAGGACGAACTCTCCGTGCTGGACTTTATGCGAAAATACGGAATGCCCGACCGCATCAACGACGAGGTCTTCATCTCCATGGCCAAAGCCCTGGACTTCATCGACCCGGATAAGCTGTCCATGACCGTGGTGCTGACCGCCATGAACCGCTTCCTCAACGAAACGGACGGGCTCCAGATGGCGTTCCTCGACGGCAACCAACCGGATAGGCTCTGCGCCCCGATGGTTGAACACGTCAAGGCTGGCGGCGGCGACGTGCGAATGAAGCAGCGGGTCAAGGAGTTCGTTCTCAACGACGACGGGAGCGTCAAGTGCCTGAAGATGGTCTCCGGCGAGGAGATCGTTGCGGACGAGTACGTCTCCGCGGTGCCCGTGGACATCATGAAACGGATGATGCCCAAGAAGTGGTCCACCATGCCCTTCTTCCACCAGATCCAGGAGCTCGAGGGCATCCCGGTGATCAACATCCACCTGTGGTTCGACCGCAAGCTCAAGAACGTGGACCACCTCTGCTTCTCGAGGTCCCCGCTCCTCTCCGTCTACGCCGACATGTCCACCACGTGCAAGGAGTACTACGACGAGGAGAAATCCATGATCGAGCTCGTCTTCGCGCCGTGCTCCCCGCTGGCGGGGGGCAACACCAACTGGATCGCCAAGTCCAACCAGGAGATCGTGGACGCCACGATGGTGGAGCTCGAGCGACTCTTCCCCTTGGAGATCGGCCCCAAGTCCCCCGACGGCGTCGGCGCCAAGCTCCTGAAGCACGCGGTGGTCAAGACGCCCAGGTCGGTGTACGCGGCGATCCCGGGACGGAACAAATACCGCCCGAGCCAGGCGACTCCGATTTCCAACTTTACCCTCGCGGGTGACTGGACGTCGCAGAAGTTCTTAGGGTCCATGGAGGGCGCCGTGCTGGCGGGTAAGCTCGCGGCGGAGGTGGTCACCGACAAGGCTGTGTACGGTGCGTCGACCAAGGGTCTCAAGAAGATCGTTCCGGATGTTATCGCGGAGGCGAGGGCGCTCGACGCCAAGGAACCCGAGGGTGTGTCCGGGGAGTCCAACGTTTCCTTCGGCGCCGGAGCCGTGTTTGAGGATTCGGACGAGAAGGAGCTCGCGGCGCTCGACCCGGAGCAGATGGTGAAGACACTCGAGGGCGCGCCCGCCCGCTAATTCACCCATACTATAACACCGCAACCTGTCTGATTAAGAGTTAGAGCGTTCGTAACATTTTTATATCACATTCTTTCGTCAAACGCGTGCGACTACTCCGCCGCTCAGTAGTACTGCTTGCGCGGGTTACCCAGCGGGTTGGGCCTGTACCTGTACCCCGTCGACATCCGCTTCTTGTACTGCTCGTAGATGTCGTCCTGGCTCGAAGGCGCGGTCGGATCCGACGCGCCCAAACCCTTGCGCTCCAACGGGTTATACCCCAACCCCCCCGCGCCGCCGCCGCCGCCGCCGCCGCCGCCGCCGCCGTGCAGACGAGCCTCGATAGCCTGCTTCGCCTCGATGGCGGCGCGCGACGCCGGGTCACCCGCCGCGGCCATCATCCTCACGCGTTCATGCTCCGGGATGAACTGGTCCATGTGGTGGCCGCGTTGGCCCGTGAAGGCGTCGTACTTGGCGTCGATCTCCTTGTGGTCGATTGGCCTGTTCGCAACACCGAGCCGCCGCGCCTCATTCTCCGCCGGCGTGGACCGCTCCGTCGATGGATCGCTGAACCCTCTCTGCTCCAGCCTAGCGGCGTCCGCCTTGGCCTTCTCCGCGCGCTTATCCTCCCTCCACTTTTCCTCCCTCGCCGCGCGTTGGGCGAAAAACTCCATGGCCCGCAGCGGATCCTTCACCGCGGCGTCTTTATCAAACCCGACGACTGAACCCGACGCCCCCGACCCGCTCTCGTCCACTCCTGGCGTGACACGTGGATTGCCGCGATCTGAGACGAACCCCGACCTGGACGCGGCGGTGATGCCGCCCTCCTGCTTCGTGGCGTCGTGGTAGAACCGGTCGTGCCGCTTATCCTTACGTCCCGCCGCCGGGGACGGGGATCGCGACCTTCCCGGTTTATGTGTCGCAGCCGGACTCGGGTCCATCGATCGAGCCGGAGCCGGACTCGGCGGCACAGCTGTGTCGTCCCAGCCGGACCTTGGCGCGTCCCACTTGCTCTCCCGTTCGGAACCCGGCACCGGGGTTGCGGTCGTCTCGCCGGGCGTGGTGTCCCACCGGCTCTTCCTTCGCCGCGCGGGTGGTCGGGGCTCCTCCTCCGTCGTTGCGGAAGGGGGTAGATTCGTGGGGATGCCGGGCGGTGGTCGGGGCGGTGGCACGGCGTGGGTTTGGGCGACGAAAGACGCGGGTTGCGGTGGCATCGGGGCGGTGGACGCGCCCCCGCCCGACTCCGCCCTCGCCGCCCCTTCCTCCGCCTCCGCGATCTTCGATTCGTAGTACCTGTAGTCGTTGCACGTCGCGTCGTGGAGGAAGCGGAATGGGGTGTCGCCGCCGGGATTTTTGGCTCGCGCGCCGTCCTCGGCCGCGCGTCCCCTCGCGGCGACGAAGGCTGCGAGCTTGTCCGCGGCGCGCTTCACCGCCGGGTCCTCCGGTTCCCTGACCGCTGTTTCATGAACGACGCGAGGTATGCGGGGTCAGTGACGGTGATCGGGCGGGGGGGTTCGGTGGTGGTGGCGCGACGACGGAGAGATCCGTCGAGCGCGTGTCACACTCGTGAATGATCATCAATTCAAGGCATACGTTCTGACTTGAGCCGCTTGAGCTCCTTCTCCTCCTCGTCCTCTTCGTCGTCCGCCAGCTGCGTGGCGAACTTCTGCCGCTTGGTCTTCATGCCGAACGAGAGTTTCATCATGGCGGCACCGGTTGAGGACGACACCGGCCCTGCGCCCTCTTGCTCTGCCGGGGCGAGATGTAAACTTCCCTCGGAAAAGTCTCAAGTCACGGTCGGTCTCTCTCACTGCTCACTGTGTCTCCTCCGTCTCCGTCGGCGGAAGGTGCTTCAGGGCTGGAGCCGGGGGCAGCTTCCCCTTGCTGATTTGAAGCTCCTCCGCCCTGAACTCCGCGTCCCTCGCCTTTATCCGCCTGTACTCCATCAACGTCTCGTGCGACGACGGCGGCGCGATCAGCTTGGGCACGTAGAACGGGTCGTTCCACTCGCGAGTCACCCCGGGCAGCCCGCGGGTGTGCCACACGCCGGAGATGCGCTCAACCTCCTCCGTCTGCGCTCGCATCTCCTTCAGCGCCTTAACCTGATCCGGGTCGTCCGGGTCGATCTTGCTCTCGAAGTACTTCAGCCTGTCGCGCAGCTCGTCCCGCCGATCGTCCACGACGCTGGCGCCGTATCGCTCCGGCCTGGTGCTGACCCCCGTCGTGTGATGGTGTGCCTTCGGACTTTCATGCGTCTCATCGCTGAACGACACGCGCTTGTCCTTGTCGCCTTTCCCGGCGTTACCCGGCATGGTATCGATGGGCGTCGAGTGAATGTGACGATACGAGATGCCTCGTTTGAGGGGGCGAAGGCGCGGGGGCGGGCTCTGGGCTTCACGCGTGTCGTTCGGTGCGAGCGTTTTCGCACCGCTCGCCTCCCCCGAAAGTCACTCACTGTCCGGCCAACTCGCGCAGATTTGATCTTGAACTTTGCTTTTTCGTCCAGGGGTTCCTCCAAGGGCGCCGACTGCCTCGCGCCCAGACAATATGAGCGCGGCTACGGTGGTGGGCACTCTCGCGGCCGCCCCCGCGGCGTCCTCGCTCGCGCGGCGGCGGGCGTCCGCGCGCGCGGCTTCATCCCGCAGATGCAGCGGCCCCGCGATGAAGCCGGGTCAGATCTGCCTCCAGGGTTCGTCCCAATCCGTGGTCACCGGCGTGTGCGATGGGGCCAGGTTCGGATCGTCGATGCCCGGCAGGAGGCTCGTGAGGGTCCGCGCGGGCAAGGATGATGACCTCGAGGCCGAGTCCGCATCCGCGATCGGCGACTTCGACCCGCTCAACCTCATCCGCGAGTCCGACGCCGACGCCGAGGTTGGCGAGGGATCTGAGAGTGAGAAAACCGGGGCGGGATCGGGAGACTCGAAGCAAGCATCCGACGCGGTGGATGAAGTCTCCGAGGATTCCTCCCCCGAGGATTCCGTCTCGAAGGGCTCGAAGGACTCGGCGGACGATGCGAACGCGTCACCGACCGCCAGCCCGTTCGCCAGACTGGTACCCAAAGGCGTGAGGGACTGGTTCGTCTCCATCCCCGCCAACGCGCAGGCTCGGCACCTCGACGGCCTCTACGAAGCCGCCGACGCGTCACCGGGCAACTTCGTCAAGCAGGACACATTAATGCGCGAGCTGTACACGTCCAAGCGGTACGACGACGTCATCAAGAGGTTCGAGGAACGTGACTTTGCGTCGGGCCCCGGGTCCGTCGTTGCGTACCTCAACAGCATGGCCAAGCTCGACAAGCTCGAGCAGTTCGACGTTCAGATGCCGCCCAAGTCGCAGATATCCATGATGTCGGTTGAGGTGATGAAGGACAAGAACCTGCGGCTGAGCGGTGACGAGGCGGTCGAGCGGGTCATGGAGAGCGTCGCGACGGTGCAAGCGGACAAGTCCGAACTTCCGGTTTTCCTCCGAGATTTGTCCAACAGGAGCAAAGGCCAGCCGGAGGTGGCGAACCTGCCGCTGGGTCGATCCGCGCCGGCGCCGCCGCACGTGGTCATCTCCGACGGCGCGGGCGGAACGCTACGGGGTGGAGCAGGGGCGGGCAAAGGCGGCGACAACGGCCTCGTGAACTTTTTGTTTTACGTCACCCTCGGTCTCTGCGCGTGGGGAGGGATGGGAGCCGTGAAGCAGTACGCGGGCAAGGTGAGCGCCAGCAAGGGCGGGACAACCTCCGTGACGGCATCTAATCAGACCCCAAACAGAATGTTACCGGGCGATGCAAAGTCCCACTCGCTCCCGCAGGCGGCGAAGAAGGAGTCGTCCTTCGACCCGAAAGAGTACAACAAAGAAGCCCTCTCCGAGAAGTCGGTCAAGACGTTCAACGACGTCAAAGGGTGCGACGAGGCGAAGCAGGAGCTCCAGGAGATCGTCGCGTACCTCAAGAACCCCGACTTGTTCACCAGGCTGGGCGGTAAGCTACCCAAAGGTGTCTTACTGTCCGGGCCGCCGGGGACGGGCAAGACGCTGCTCGCCCGAGCCGTCGCGGGCGAAGCGGGAGTTCCGTTCTTCTACCGCGCGGGCAGCGAGTTCGAGGAGATGTTCGTGGGCGTTGGGAGCAAGCGCGTGAGGCAGCTGTTCAGCGCCGCCAAGAAGAAGACGCCGTGCATCGTCTTCATCGACGAGATTGACGCCGTCGGCACTTCGCGCAAGGCTTTCGAGACGCAGTCCAGAAAGACCTTGAACCAGTTGTTGACCGAGATGGACGGCTTCGAGCAGAACGAGGGGATCATCGTCATCGCCGCGACGAACATTCCCGAGCAACTGGATCCGGCGCTGACCCGCCCGGGCCGGTTCGACCGCCTGGTACACGTTCCCAACCCCGACATCGGGGGCCGGCGCGAGATCTTGACCCATTACCTCGCGGACAAGCCGGTGGAACCCGACGTGGACGTGGAGTCTTTGGCGCGCGGGACCGCCGGGTTCAGCGGCGCCGAGCTGGCCAACCTCGTGAATATGGCGTGCGTGCAGGCGGCGGTGACGGGGGAGACCACGATCACGTCCGAGCTCATGGAATGGGCCAAAGATAGGGTGATCATGGGCGTCGAGCGAAAATCCGCGGTGCTCACCGAGGAGAGCAAGAGGCTCACCGCGTACCACGAGGCTGGCCACGCCATCGTCGCGCTGCGAACCCCGGGCGCGATGCCGGTCCACAAGGCCACCATCGTCCCACGCGGCAGCGCCCTCGGCATGGTCACGCAGCTCCCCGACAAGGATGAGACGTCCATCACCCGCAAGCAGCTCCTGGCCAGGCTCGACGTCTGCATGGGCGGCCGCGTCGCCGAGGAGCTCATCTTCGGCCGCGACGAGGTGACCACCGGCGCGCTCTCCGACCTGCAGCAGGCGACACGGCTGGCGACGTACATGGTCGGTGAGGTTGGGCTGTCCTCACTCGTCGGCCCGGTGCACGTGGACTCGATGTCCAAGGGTGGCCGGAGGGCCACGGAGGCGCTCGTGGACAAGGAGGTGGTCACGCTCCTACGCGATAGCCACGCGCGGGTGACCAAGTTACTGACCAAGCACACCGGCGACCTGCACACGTTATCCGCGGAGATGCTGCGGCGGGAGACGTTGACGGGGGATGAGATTCGGTCGGTGCTCGGGATGGAGCCCGTGGTGAAACCGACGCCGACGCCGAAGCCGACGCAAAAACCGAATACATCCGGGGGTGAGAAAGCCGAGTCGGAGAAGGCTGAGTCAGCTGACGGCGACGTGGAGAAGGACGCGGAGAAGGACGGTGACGAGGCGATCGATATGTTGCTCCCGGAGGTTGTCGAGCCGGTGGAGGCGGTCGGGGACAAGTCCGAGGCTAAGGAGAGCGAGGTGCCCACAGCCGCGTGAGTACGACGATGATACTACGATGAAGTCAGTTTCGCAAATGATGAGAATAACCGAGACTCGAGAGACTCTCACCTCGAGACTCTCACCGTTCCTCGTTCCGCGAGTCCAGGCCCGCCAGCTCCACCGCCACCAGCGCGCCCACCCTCGCGTTGTTCTTCACCAGCGCCACGTTGCTAACCAAGCTCTTACCCCCCGTGAGCTCCCGGATCCGTTTTAACAGAAACGGAGTGCACGCGTTTCCCGATATTCCCTTCTCGTTTGCCTCCGCCAGCGCCCGCTCGATCGCCCGCTCCGAGCTCGCGCCGTCCGCCTCGTGCTCCGACGGGATGGGAACCGCGAGGACCGTCCCGCCCAAACCCATCACCCGCCCAGCCTTGACCACCGCGGCCGCCTCGCGCGGCGTGTCCACCCGACACGGAGCCTGAACCCCGCTTTTCCTGGTAAAAAACGCTGGGAATTCATCCACGCCGAAGCCCGCCACGCAGACCCCTTGCGTCTCCAGGTACTCCAACGTTCGCGGTATGTCCAACACGCTCTTGGCCCCGGCGCACACCACGCACACGGGCGTCCGGCCGAGCTCCGTGAGGTCCGCGGAGACGTCCAACGTGTTATGGCCTTCGCGGTGTACTCCGCCGACACCGCCGGTGACAAAGATGGAGATGCCGGCTGCGTGCGCGAGGAGCATGGTGGCGCTCACCGTGGTGGCGCCCGTCGCGCCCTTCGCGATGCAGTGGGCGACGTCGCGCCGGGACACCTTGAGCGCGGACGGGCCCAGGGACGCGAGCTGTACGAGCTGGTCGTCGGTGAGACCGACGCGCGGTACGCCGTCGATGATGGCGATGGTCGCGGGCGTGGCGCCGTGTTCGCGGACGATGGCCTCCACCTCGCGCGCCATCGTGAGGTTATCGGGGTAGGGCATGCCGTGCGAGATGATCGTGGATTCGAGCGCCACCACCGGTAGCCCGCGTCGCAGCGCATCCGCGACGTCCGGCGCGAGCACGACCGATCCTTTGGGCGCATCGATGGCGTCGCGCTTGAACAGATCCCCGAACCCCGCGGTGGGATTGCGATGCACGTTCGCGCGGTCGCCGCACGCCAAGTGCGAGGCGAGCGTCGTCACGCGCCGGCTTGCACGTTCGTCCATCGTCGGAGGTGCCTCTGTGGTGGAGTGTCCCCCTCTCCGTGCGCTTCGACTTGTGGATCGACGATAACATATTTTCGATTGTCAACTCCGAGAATCTCACAACGAGGCGCCTCCTCACCCGGGCATGGCCTTCGGAATCCGCGGGGGCGTGCTCCTGGCGTTGCTGTGCGTATCGCTGCCGCTCGGTGTCAGCGCGACGCCCACGTTCACGACGGAACGAACCCTGGAGGAGATACCCCCGAGCTCGATGCCGGGCGGGGTGGGCTCCCCGGTAGAGGCCGCCCGGTTGCCGCTCTACCGTGCACACGCCCTCGCGGCGCTGGACGCGCTGAACGACGCGCGGGGGAACGGCGAGGAGGTGTACACGCTGGGAGACGTGCTGGAGGCCCGCACGCAGGTCGTCGCGGGTGAGTTGTCACCCACGATCGACCAACACCCGACGATACGCGAGAAAGCCCCGAGTAGAGTGCTGACCCGTCTTTCACAATTCCAAATCTCGCAGGAACGATGGTTCACGTCGAGTATCAGGCGATGAGAGGGGACGTCGCGTCGGTGTGCAGGGCGAAGGTATGGCAAAAGCTGGACGGCACGATCGAGGTCACGTCGAACAGCTGCGAAGAAGAGACGCGATGAAGAACGCTCTTGTCAATCCAAACGCGTTATCGTCACTCCTCGAGAACCTCCTCGGACTCGTAGTCGTCGTCCTCGTCGTGGTTGGGCTCGACGCCGTCGTCGTCGTCGTCACCCTCATCCCCACCCTCCCGCTCATCCCCAACCTCCTCCTCACCCTGCTCCAGTCCCTCCATCGCGATCGTCACCACGTCCCCGGCGAACAGGTACGTCACGATGGCGCCCGCCGCGATGGCCACGGACCATCGACTCCGCCGCCTGAACCTTCGCTCCTTCGCGGTGAGCGGCTTGACCTGCTCGGCACCCGGGTCGGTGGACTCGCGCCGGCCCCACCAGTTCCGTCGGCCCCTGGTATGCGCGCTCGGCGGCTCCCTCCACGACGACGAATCCAGCGAGCCCGGCGCGTCCCCCCCCTTGCCCCCGACGCCGTCCGCGTTCGGGAACAGAGATTGTTCCATCGCCTCGACGTACCCGACGAGTTTCGGGAACGCCTTCATGATTCCCCTGGCGACGTCCATGCACGGCGCCCTCGCGTGGTACTCGAGGTGCGCGAACGCGAGGGCGTCCAGGCTCGTGGGCTTGGAACCCAGGAGGTACGGCCCGCCGGTTTCGTCGAGTTTCCCGACTAGCGCCGCGTAGGCTTGTTTTAACCCATCGCGAACCCGATCTTCGTCGTGCGCCGCGAGCGTGGAAAGCTGTGTTCTGCGCCACATCCAGGGCAGGACGTGCGACAGCGGTGCGGGAAAGGCGGCGCCGTACGCGGGTCGCGTGTGCTTCGTGAACCGGTCCTTATCGATCCACTGATACCACGCGGTTGCGACGGAGAGCTTGTGCTCGCAGAGGGCGGTGTACGCGGCGAGCGTGGCGGCATCGCCGGGGCTGAGGTGCGCGTCAACGTCGCGGACCTTGCGCCGTAGGTGGTCGAGGATGCGGTGCCTGGCGAGCGCGCCGGTGGGATCCTTGTTGGTCTCGCCCGACCCCACGGATCCACCGACGACGTCCAGGTTCTGGTCCAGCGCGGGGAGCGCGCCCGACGGGGATGCGTAGTGCGTGCGGCAGTCCTCGGCGGCGAACCTGAGGCCCGCCAGGCGCAGGTACGACTCCACCGCGACGCACTCGGGGGAGAGCGAGGGGAGGGCCCATCGACCGGGCCAGCGGTGCAGGATGAGCTCGGGCGTGGTCTCCGGCACGCTCATCGGGGTCTATCGATCTCGTGAGGGTGCGTGCGACGGTCCCTATGATGTGCGATCGGCTCGTCGTTTGAACCAAACCTGCAGGGTGGGTGCCCACGGAAAGCTGCGAAGACCTCTCCGGGATTTCGAGAAAAAGAGAGTCGAGCTCTTCACACTGCTTCTGGACTCTTCCAGCCATGTCTAAATAACCATGGAGTAATGGAAATTGAATTGGACAAATCCAAATGGAATTGGAATTTCGGGCTGTAGGAACTTTCACCTCAGAGGATAACGCGATTTTCACCATGAAAAACCTGATCAAGTGAGCTTTATCCGTGCACTTTTTCTGAAATATCCTCCCCTGAAAACAACAACGCCGGGGAATGTGGGGTTCGGCGCACAGAGGGAGAGGCGCGGGTGCGGTCGCCGCGAGATCCTGTCGCTTCCGATCCGGCCCCACACAGGGACGGATCGATCCGGCCGCGTGCGTTTGTAAAAAACACGCGACGGGGACGTCGGGAGGCGCGATTCCGTTTCCCAACAACCGAACGTCAGCGTCTGCAGCTTTGGTAACATCTTCCCGCGCTGCAGAGTGACCTGGCGGGGGGCGGGGTTAGGGTTCCCGGGGTTCGCGCGAGATGAAATCCGACATGATGGTGGATGAGAACCCGATGGAGGACGTCGGCAAGACGATGCCCACGGACGAGTTCCACGACAGGTTCGATGAGGGCCGCGACCCGGGCCTGAGCTTCTACAGGCACCAGTCGACGCAGCAGTTCGACCTGGAGGAGGTGATCGCGCAGGCGCTCCCGCGCGACGGGAGTGCGATGGACCGGGACACCGAGCGCGAGGGCATGCCGCTAGAGACGGTTATTCCGTACGACTTCGATCCCATGCGCGATACCATCATCGTCGACATCCCGCGCGGGTACGGCGCCGCGTCGGGCAAGACGATGGAGATCAAATGCCACAGATTCAAGCCCGGCGCCGCGGTGGCTATTCCCGTTCCCAAGTTCACGTCGGACGCCGCTCGAGCGGGTGATTTGAACGCGGGGCCCTCGACCGTGAGCGGATCAGACTCGAGGGCGTCGTTGAGCGCGGCGGAACCCAAGCAGCACGCGCCCTCGACGAGCGGAGGGGAGAGCGGGGAAATCGGGGGGAGCTCGAGGGCCGACTCGACCGGCGCCGACGAGGATCTCGCGGCGAAGCTCGCGGCGCGCACTAAATCGGCGACCCGCACCACCACGGTATCGCAGATATACGCAAAGTCCTTCGCCGATCCGAAAGCGGAGGATTTCAAGGTGGAGGTGACCCTGACGGATGAAGCCGGGCATCTCGTCGCCGGCGGCGAGAGCGAAAACGACGACTCCGGGCACGGGGGCACGGTGAGCGGTGACGCGGCGGGCGGCGACGGGGCAACCTCCCCAAGGGCTAGGGGAGGCAAAGAAGGCGCGTGGGATCCGTCTGTGGAGGGCATCTGGTTCACCGACAAGAAGGTTGGCGCGGATCGATCGGGCGACCGAGGGCGGGGCGGCGAGACCCTCCCCGCCAAAAAGAAGTCGATGGACGAGATGCAGATGGGGGTTCCGCTCGACGACTTGGATGTGTGGACGGCCGACTCTCCGGCGAAGAAGGACAGGAAGAAGAAAAAGAAGAAGAGCCTGACGTGGTTCTTCGGCAACAGCTCCGGCTGGGGCCTATTCGGGTCTGGCGGGAACAAAAAGGACCTCATGGAAGCCGCGATGGAGAAGATGGAGCAATCCGGCCGCGTGGATGGACCGGCCTCAAGACGGGGGAGCTTCCACGTGCAGGAGCGGGGCAGCTTCGACGGGAACAGACGGCGAAGCGGCGAGTGGCAGCGACCCGACCCGCGGAGCCTGAGGGATCATGACTCCTCGGGGTCTTCCATGAAACAGAACAGCGGTAAGTCCATCCTCTCGCTCAGCTCCGGCGGTAGCATCGAGTCCCTGAAGGAAATGCTCGCCGCGCGGCAGAACTCCTTCGGTCTGGTGCAACGCGCGGATTCGATGACGGTGCCCAACGGAACGGGCGGGCGTGCGTTTAAGGTTGTCGCGTGCCAGGGCCTCACGGCGCAGGACGACATCTGGAACGCGCTTGAACACGAAGACCTTCTTCCAGAGACGCTCCCACGGCGCCCGGACTCGCCCGATCAGGTGCCCGGGCCCGCCCAGGTGGACTCAGGTGAAGTTCGACAAACTCGACGGAGCTCGCTGGACTCCTACTCTGGCGACGAGGCTTCGGCGGGTGCGAGGGAGCTCCGGGTGATGCCTCGGTCCGACTACGTCCGGCGCAATGACCGAAAGGACCGGAAGGACCGGGAGGAGACATCCGCGGGCGCTGACGGTGGATCCATGCGAGGCCGGCGACGCATGGCCCGCGCGGTGGACAAGGAGAACGTCCCGGGGGTGGTGTACCTCGACGACATGCCCTTCGCGGAGGGTGGATTCGCCAAGGTTTACCGGGGCGCGTTCAACAACGACGGGTTCTCAATCGCCGTCGCCATCAAGCAGATGACCTACTCGCTCCCCGAGGGCGAGACCCCGGACTCGCTCGAGTTCTCCCGCGACGACGTCACGAGCCACGACGAGCGCACACCCGAGGCACGCGCCAAGGATCGGCTGAGGAACACGGCGAGGACGGCGGCGCGGGAGGTTGAGATTCAACAGATGTGCAGCCACAGGATGGTGGTGTCGCACGTCATGGATCACACCGGCCCGTCGAACGACGACCCGGATACCAAGTCCGAGCGCAATGCTAACATTGACACGTCGCATCTCGGGCCGTTGACGCACTGGAAGACGTACATCATCACCGAGTTTTGCATCGGCGGGTCGCTTCGCGATATCCTGCGCCAGCCCAACATGGTGGCGGCTACCAAGCAGGTCAGGTCCTCAGCCGCACAGCTGTGCATAGCCGCGCAGGTGGTGGAGGGCATGACGTACCTGCACTCCATCGGCGTCGTGCACAACGACCTGAAGGCGTCGAACGTCATGCTCCACCCCAGCGGCGAGATGCACTGCAGGTGGTCGGCTAAGATTGGCGATTTTGGTAAGTTTATTTTAATTCTCGTATGTGCAATTTGAATGACATGGTGTTTTGTTTACAGGCATCGCTCGGCGGATGCGTCCGGGTCAGATCCGGGTGCCGATGGACGTCATGAACGGCACGGTGTCGCACATGGCCCCGGAGCTGCTGCAGGATAAGCACATGTCAAGGGCGACGGACGTCTACTCCTTCGCGGTGTTGCTGTGGGAGATTGCGGCGCAAGGCGAGTCACCGTTTTCGGGCATCGACGCCGTCGACGTCATCACCGCCGTGGTCAAGCACGACTTACGACCCAAGTTTGCGGAGAACGCGTTCAGGCCGTTGATCCAGCTCGCAACGCGGTGCTGGCACGCTGACCCACACGAACGCCCGGGGTTCGACGAGATCGGCGAGGAACTCATCACGTGGAAGCCGATGGTGACTTTCCAGAGGGTCGAGAACGTGACGTACATGCCCATCCGCGAGGCTCCGGAATCGTCCGGCGCGGATGGGACGACGGCGGAGGGAATCGACGATAACACCGTGACCGACGCGAGCAACGCGAGCAGCGACATGCCGCTTAGCACGGGGAGCGTGGAGTCGCTGGAGGCGCACGCGCTGGGGTTACGAATCGAGGAAAGGGAGTGAGCCCGCGGCTCGCGCCCCAGAGAGAAATTAGTCTAAGGAAGCTTGACTTTGTTGTGAAAATAGTCTAGAGCATCGCACGCGCCGCGAACCACCTGCACCAGCGTGAACCCAAACCCAAAATGGCGTTATCCCTAATGGGCGTAAACTCGGTGAACCCGTTCATCGAGCGCGCGGACCACCGCCGCGAGCGCGCGGCGCGCATCATCCACGACAAAGGTGCGTCTCGGACCTACAATCGACGAACTAACAATCTTTTTTTTTGGGTTCCCGGGACCGAGACTAATCTACCGAGACTACACGCAAGACTCCGATCTATCCCCGCGCCGCGTCACGCGCTCGAGAGGATCGTTATTGGGGTGGCACTGAACGGGTTGAACGGGATGGATACCCTCAGCTCGCCTCGCCTCGCCCTCGCGCGCGCCGGTTCCCGTCGCTTCCGCTTCCCGGTCTCTCCCCACTTCAGCATGGTCAACCTCGCCCGGCCCATCTCGTTCTTCGTGTGTGGATGCCTCCATTCCTCGTCGCTCGCTTCCGGCATCGGGCGCTGGATCTCGTCCTCCTCGCGGTCCCTCTCATGAACCGACGGGTTAGGACGCTTCAGCATCGCCTTCAGCCTGGCCTTGGGGGGCATACCTGCGCTCATCGCGCGTACGGGAAGTGGGCTCCACAAAGCGTGTCTGTTCGTTTGCCTGCCCTCCGCCACCAAATTTCCTCGGGATGCACGAACAACAGCACCAAAAAAACGCCCATGAATGAAGAGCGGGCACACAACCCACCCGCGCGCCCCACGTGAGAAGCACGAGATGTCAACCGAGATTGAAGAAGATGACGTGATCGGCCCCACCATCTGGGAGGCGGCCGCCGAGGAGGAGATCCAGGAGAACTTCTGGTGCGTTGGACCCCCGCGCGCGATCTTGATCTTGTCACAAACCTCGGAACGCACAATGAGCGCCCCTCGGACTTCCGACGCCACCCACGCGCATCCCACGACCTCATCGCCCGTCCCCCGCATCCTCCACCCACCCACGCGCATCCCACGCGCTCATCGCCCGTCCCCCGCATCCTCCACCCACGCACATCCCACGCGCTCATCCCCCGTCCCCCGCATCCTCCACCCACGCAGGGAGTATCACTGCCGCAAGAACCGCAACGAGGGCAAGGGTGACGCCGTCTTCAACAACCTCGCGTACCTCCCCGTTTGCAACTGCGCACCTGTCTGCCGGAAGGGGTGCAGGAACCCGTACTGGATGTGGACAAAGAAGAAGTGAGGAGATCTGCGGCACAAGGTGGGGCGACGTGTCCACCGGATAGGGGGTGTTCACTGAACCGGGTTCTATCAGATACGATCGTGCTCACAGAACACAGATGTTTTCGCGCATCCCAGCGCATCACGTGTTCATGATCACCTGTTCACACTGGGAACACGTGGGTTTGGAACACGTGATCCAATCCTTTACGCACCGACGCGCGAAAACATCTGTGAACGACGTATCCAGTGGACGCGCCGCCCCACCCCGCTGTAGATTACGACCATGAATACGAAACATTGCGCTCACCATTTACAAACCAAAATTAACACTAACCGCACCGCTCAAAACTGCGGCGTGGACTCCACCGGGTCGCCCCTCGTGTTCCTCCGCATGATCTCTCGAGCCAGCCTCACCTGCCTTCCCAGCACCAGCACCGAAACCTCCCCTTTACCCAGCGCCCCTCGCGCGGTCCGCCCGACCCTGCGCACGTACTCTGACGGATCCCTGGGGAAGTCGAAGAGGACGACGTGCGACACGCCGGACGCGTCCAGGCCGCGGCTCGCGCGGTCGGTGCACACCAGCATCCGGGGCGTCTCTCCGTTTCTCGGCGGCGTTAGAAACTCGGCGAGGGAGTCGCGGCGTCGCTCGGGGGTGAGCGCGGCGTGGTACGGGAGCGGCACCAGGTCCTCGCGGTTCCGGTCCGCGCGTACCAGGAGATTCTCGATCTTCCTGCACGTCTCGATCTTGTTGCAGAAGAGCAGCATGCGCTGGGACCTGTCCTTCTCGCCCTTTTCCTTCTCCGCGTTTAGCAACTGCTCCAGCGCCGCGTACTTGCGCCAGAAACCGCTCTGATCGTCCACCACGTCACCGCCCGAGCAGTCCACCAGCCTCTCGAGCAGACCCGCGGCGGGGCGGTGCAGACCCGGGCCTTGCACCACCCGCAGCGCCCCCGCGAAGAACTTGTTAAGTTGCCGGAGAACCTCCTCCGGGATCGTCGCGGTGACGAGGACAAACTTTGTGGATTTGGGCGCGACGTCCCGCAGCGGCGCAACCTGCTCGGCAAACTCGAACGAGTCACCCAACAAAACATCGCACTCGTCCATGACCACAGCCTGGAGGTCTGCCGGGTCCAGCTTACCGCTCTCCACGAGCCAACCGACTCGCCCCGGGGTCCCTACGACGACGTCGCACCCCTCTCGGATGACTTCAATCTGCGTCCGGGAGTTCTTCTCCCCGCCCGTCACCGCCAGACTGCGGCACCGCAGTCCCCCGCGGGACAGCGTGCGGATCACGCCGAGCACCTGCACCGCCAGCTCAGACGTCGGCACCAGCACCAGCATCCGCGGGCGCATGGGCCTGGCCCGTCCTTCCTCCTTCTCCGTGTTCGCGAGTCGTTGTAAGAGGGGAAGGAGGTACGCGAGCGTCTTGCCAGAGCCCGCCTGGTCCGCGAGCAACACGTGGTCCTCATCCGCGGCGGTGTCCTCCATCAGCGCCCTGTAGCTCAAGCTCTGAATGTGCGACGGGCGCTCGATCCCCATCTCCTTCAGCGCGTCGGTCACACCGTCGGAGGCGCCGAGTTGTCCGAACCTGGCGCCTGAGAAGAAGTTGTACTCGTCCTCGTCGTCGGGTTCCCGCGTGTACACCATGGGTTCAAAATCGCCGTCGACGTACTTGGCCATCTGCTCCGGGACGTACTTACCCCGACCGCCCGCGCGGCCATCCTGCCACGCGACGGCGTCGTCGAGCTCATCCTCGAGGCCCTCGAGGACCCAATCGTCGTCGTCGTCGTCGTCGTCCCAGAAGCCGTCGTCGTTGTCGTCGTCGGGAGCCAGCCCGGGGGATCCGCGGGGCGGCGGCGGCGGCCGACTTGACCGCGGCGGGGTCCCGCCGGCCGCCGCGTAGCTCGACGGGCGGCCGGCGTCGCGCTCGAAGTCGGACGTGACCCCGCGCTCGATAATCCCCCGGATCTCAGCCTCCGCGGCGGCGACGTCGCCGCCGCTCACCTCCACAACCCCGAGGTCCCGTCGAACGTTGACCCTGCACCGGAAGCGTTCCTGGAGCTCGTTCACCATGGACCCGCCCTTGCCGATGACGCGGCCTTCCTGGCCCATGGACTGGATGCTGACAACGTCGGAGTCGGGGCCGTCGGATGGCATCCCGTACGAACCGCGTTCGCGTCCACCGCCGCCGCTGTAGGATTGGCGCTCATTGCCGTAGGATTGGCGCTCGCCGCCGCGTCCGCGTCCACCGCCGTAGGATTGGCGCTCACCGCCGTAGGATTGGCGCTCACCGCCGTAGCCGCGGTCGCCGCGTCGTGGTGCATCGTCGTAGCCTCCCCTTCCGTCTTCGTCGTAATCGTCGCGACGTGGCGGTGGTCTGTCGTATCCTGACCTCGAATCCTGGTACCCGTCGTCGTATCCGCCGCGATCGTCTCGGCGGACGCGCTCGCCCCAGCTGTCCCGTTCGCGATCGCCGCCGAAGCCGCGCTGGGTGTCGATGCCGCGCCCGCCGCGGCCCTTCTGGCGGAGCGAGCCTCGGTCCCGGCGCTCGTCCCAATTCCCGTCGTCGTCGTCGTCATCGTATCGGTCGCGGCGGGGCGGGCCGCGTCCTCCGCCGCCGAACGCGCGTCCGCCTCGGCCGCCGCGTCCGCCTCGACCGCCTCGGCCGCCCCGGCCTCCTCGCGGGCGGCCGTAGTCGTCGCCCGCGCGGTCGTCGAAGCGGTCGTCGCGTCGGTACTCGCCCCGGTCCTGAGGGGTGGTGCCGTCGCCGTACTCGACGACCCGGAAGCCGCCCGCCGCGCGCGTGCGCGTGGTTCTGCGAGTGGACGCGCGCGCCGAGGGACGACCGCGAAGGGATCGCGCGGACGGCGCGAACGTGCCGTGGTGAAGCGCGGCGAGCATGGCGGGTTGAAGCGCTTGCGTCATGCCTGAATGTGGTGGCGGCTGCAACGAACGCGCTTTTTGTGTGCTTTTTGTGATCGCCTTTGTCGGGTTTTCCCGATTATAGCCGGGCTACATTATAGCCGGGGGATGTGGCAAACAGTCAGGGACGTGTCATTTACAAATCGGACCTGACTAGTCACCTGTGGTGTAAACGTCAATTATCACAAAACCTGTCATCACAGTCACATCAAAGGCGGGTCGATATTTCTCGAACTTGCCGTCACTGTTCACCCGCGCAGTTGTATCGCCGCCACCATGACCACCATCTGGCGCCCACACTGGTTGCTCAAGCCTATCATACCCGTCAAGGAGGAAGTGCCCGACGACGATGTCCCCGATGTCAAGGTGGAGCCTCCCGCTGACGACGATGGGATAAATGGGGAAGACGGAACGACGCCTTCCGAGGGAAAGGGTGCGAAGCGGAAGAGAGGCCCTCGGACGAAGGGGCCATGCGAGCACGGGGTTAAGTACCGCTCGTGGTGCAAGGTGTGTAGCGCTTGTCCGCACGGTCGTCAG
>Ga0115567_10002126_pt1 | contig 19682 bp, 22 predicted proteins | sample COGITO_mtgs_1204_2_FD_88679 | JGI IMG/M metagenome (GOLD analysis project Ga0115567, IMG submission 88679) | Pelagic marine microbial communities from North Sea - COGITO_mtgs_120412 | ecosystem: Environmental > Aquatic > Marine > Epipelagic | place: Germany:Helgoland, sampling site Kabeltonne... | reverse complement strand
CTAAGGGGAAGACGCTCACGCTGCCATCTCCCGGCGCAGGGTTTGGATCTCCTTGATCAGGATATCAAGCAGGCTGTTCGACTGGTCCTGGCCATCCGCAATCACTTCTGTCTGCTGCCTTGTTGCTTCGATCTGAGCCTGGAAAAAGTCCTCGCTGGATATATTCTCCGCGACATCCAGCAAGTCCCCTCGAACTGAACTCTCGATTCCTGCAAAGGCTCCACTGGACGCGAACTGGGCGCGGCCAAATGCGAGGAAGTTCGATGCGGCAGACGTAAGAGCTCCGCCCAAGCCAGCCTCTCCTCCCTGAACCCGACCAAGGATGTCTTCATATTGACGTTGCGCTTCGGCGAGTCGTTCTGTTGGGGACAGGGAAGATCCGCCAGACAGGCTTTGGGCGTTTAGGAACTGAACGACGTTCATGGCGTCTGCGATGAAAGGTGCTTGTGCCTGAAGGCGCAAATCCTCCATCGCCTTAGCACGTCCAGCTTCAACCTTCGTAATGCTTAATCCGAATTTGGTCGCCTTTTCTGCAATCTTGTCGAAGTTATCATTCACAGCCTTAGTCGCCAAATCAAAGGCACTTGTTACAGGTCCGATCAATCCGGGAATAGAACTGAGCAATGTGATGTTCTCTTGGAGAGTTTTCGCGGTCGAGCCTTTTACGATCCTCTCAATATCCTTGTTTTCACTGCTGAAGCCCCCACGACTCATGAAAGCATTCACCAGAGCTTCAGCAGATCGGAAACCTCCGACACCTCTTCCTTGGCCGATGAAGTTGTTGGTCGCTCCCAAGGTCTGGGAAACAGTGTTGGTGAAACCGAGATCGAGAGCATCCTTGATTCCGTTGAGCGCATCGACGGCTTTTTGCGCTTCCGCTGTGGCTCCAGCAAGATTCCCGCCATTGTCCGCGCCGCTGCCGCCAATTCTAAATCCTAGTTCAGGCGATACGGATGAGCCAATCACCCTTGCAGCGGCATTCGGCCCAACACCTCCGCTGCTGCCGAACAAGCCACCGACCGCGCCACCAAGAGCGCCACCGATCATGCCGCCGATCACTGTGCCAATGACAGGAACCACCGACCCAATAATTGCCCCTGCTGTAGCGCCAAGGCCTGAACCAACCATTCCGCCCGTCTCGTTGCCGCCAAGCAAACTGTTGACGAACATGCCAGTGCCGAATCCAGCACCAACACCACCGAGCATCCCTGTTAGCGTTGTGGCTCCAAAAGTGCCTCCTGCTAATGAAGGTGGGCCAGCAACGCCCGCCGCAAATGCGCCACCGCCAGAACCCGCCGCTGTTAATGAGGAAGCTGTCTGCGCAAAACCGAACGAAGAGCCAAAGGAATTGATCGACGATCCAATGCCAAATCCGTCGCCAAGGAAAGAGGTGGGAGGCGTGGGGATGCCACCTCCGGTAAAGGAGCCCAGCCCCCCACCACTTCCTCCCCCGATGGGGGAGCCTGTTAGCTGAGCTCCGAGGCCTGGCAATCCGGCTGCAGAAAGAGTGCCTCCGACAATAGGACGGAACACCATCAGCGTAGCAACTTCAGCAGCAAGCTTGATCATAATGCGCTTCACCGCATTAGCTAGCTCGCCGAAGCTGTTGACACCTCCCTCGAAGACACTCTCAAACATGTCTGCGAAAGCGCCTTGCACACTGCCGATCGCATTAAGGAAGGGCTGTTGGTATGCCTCTTGCGCTGCGCGTTCCTGATCGCGCAGTGTCTGCAAGTAATCCGCTGCGGCATCGCTTGCGTCTTGCTCTGCCTCCTTGACATCCTCTAGCGCCTGGACCTGTTTATTTGTCGCAATGATCAGGGCAGCCATTTCCTTGCGTTGCTCGGTCGTCAGCTCAATGCCAGCAGCAATCTCTTGGTTGAAGATGACGACAGCAGCCTCGTGGAGTGCGACTGCTTCAGCACCCTCGTGGTGCGCACGCAGGGCGTGTTCTGCGATCTGAAGATGGTCCCTCTGTGTCTTCATAAAATCTTCGAACGTGCTGTCGAGGTCGTCCGTGACGTCGCTCAATTCGCCCATGGCTGCAAGCTGATCGTCCATGCCGCCCGTCATACGATCCATGGCTGCGACAGCGTCTTCGCCGAAAGCCTCCCAAGCCGCTGCGGCCGCAGTAATGCTGATCACAATCGACGCAAGTGCCCCGATGCCTGATCGACGCATGATAGTCGAAAGGAGCAGCGTTCCCCTAGAAACAGCGAGGATCGTCTTGCCGAACTTGAGCATGGCAATAGATGCGCCGATCAGGAAGCTGGCGAGCTTCATCGCGATCAAGCCAGTAATGATTGTGACAAGCTCGCGCAGGTTCTGGCCGACGATCCTGGCCGCAACAGCGAGTGCTCGCATCGCCTGCCCTACGGCAAAGCCGAAGTCCTCGCCGATCTGCTGCGCTTGTCGCATTGTGTCGGCAGCCGCCTGGACGGAGCCTGTCAGGTTCGTAATGAGAGCAGTGTCGAAGCCCACACTGAAGCTCTCACTTAACAGTGTGAATTCGTCTTTGAGCTTTTCGCCAGCAGCCAGGACTTCAGACGAGCGTGTGACAAGCTGCACCATCTCTGCGTCCAGCTGTCCGACGTTCGCAGCCAGGTTCACCATTGCGATGCCGGCTGTTCGAGAGAAAGCTGCAGCAGACAGCGCGACCTTGTCGAAGCTCGTCGGCGCGTCGTCGATTGCCTGCAGCATCAGGCGGAATGCTACCTCTGTTGATGATGCAGCCTTCAGCTGTGCCTCTAGCTGGACGTTCGTCTCGCCCAGCAGTGTAGCAAGCGCGCCCGTGCCAACTCGAAGCTCGCCAACGCGCTTTGTAAATGCGCCAAGTGCCTTGTCGACTTGCGCTGTTTCAACGCCAGCAAGCGACGCCTCGATCCTGTATCGCTGCAACGCGTCGGTTGCGACGCCCAACTGCTTGGATGTCTTTGCGATCGCATCAGCACTATCAATCGCTGCTGATGTGAAGCGCACAAATTGCCGAACCGCCAGAGCACCAGCCAATGCGCCAGCCGCATTCTTCAGTTGGGAGAAACTTTTGTTTACACCTGCTGCCGCTTTCTTGACGCGGCGCATGTCCTGCTCCATCCTCTTGGAGCTTTTAGATATTGTGCTTGTCGCCTTTGCTATGTCACGAGTAAAGGAAGCACTCTCTAGTCGCAGGTCGGCAGTAAGTGAACCGATGGAAGCCATGGTCTATCCTTTGCCTTTTGACAACTTGTTGGCTTCGCGCTTGATTCCAGCAGCCATACTTTTCCCCATTGCATCAAGCGCATCTGGGGCTTTTCCATCCATTGCTGGGCGCATAAAAGGTTGAGCCGCTGAATTAGAAGTCCCGAACTCGACAAGATGTGCTATTCTGCTTGTCGGCTTTTCAAACCCGATTAAAACCCCTGCCTGATCCTCCCCTCGGCCTCTATTCGGAAGAGCCTTGATCACTATGCTCTCTTTCAAATCTCCTGTCTGGACAGGGACAAGTCGCTTGGCCTCTTCCACAATAATCTTGGCACCGGCGCGAGCTGCTGCCTGCCCCAGACTTCTAGCAATTTGCGGCCCAAGAAGATCGAGGACGCGTTCCATCTCCTTTGCGCCCTCGATGTTGAATGTGATCGTCTCAGCCATCAGCTTTCTTGTTCCTTGCCCCGAATGCAGCCATCAAATCATTCCGAAGTGGATGCTCTTGATAGGCTGTTTTTGGCCTCACTGGCTTCTCAAACGTTGGCATGAAGTCCTTTGGGCTTGAACCCTTTGACCCTTGCTTGCGGTTGGGAGAGGCGTTGATTGCAGCAGACGCAACAATTCCCGATCGGAAGAAATCCATTTCAGACCCCCAAGGTTCGACCGAGTAGAACTGCTGCCATTCAGTAAGCTGTGCATCAGTTAAACTGTCCTCCAAGATGTCGACGTTGGGTATTCCAAGGGCTAGGGCAAGGCGATATAGAAATCGGCGACGCCCGTCACCCGCTAGTCGTTTCCCTCTTCTTCTTTCTCAGATCCGCCCATCCCGTTGACTTCCAGCGCTTTTCCTTGGAGCGCCAGCTTGATTGAATTTGGCAGATCCTCGATCTCTTTGTGGCGTCCTACCGGGATAAGACGATCTCCTTTGCCATCAACAATGCAAGCTGCCATGATCATTAGGATCAGCTTGGCATTGTCATACGTTTCTTCGACGTCCGTTTTATCATCATCAACAATGCGACAGGCTTCCGTGATCAAGCGGACCTCGGAAGCGGAAAGGGTCTTGATGTAGGCATCCTCCCCGGCCATGCCAGGCACATCAACCTTCTCAATCTGATGTGCTGACTTGGCGCGGGCAAGGAAGTCTCCTTCTAGCTTCTTGGGTGGCATCTGGCATCCTCCTTTTGTTTAGCGTCTAGGCGAGATCAAGTGATCACGTCCAGGTGAGTGCTCCGGTCGGCTTCAATGTGACATTGAGCATCAGGACATTGTCGATTTCAACATTTGTCACAGAGGCGTTTGTCACCATCGCGGCGAACGTCACGATCGTGGTGCTTGTATCAGCAAAGGTGATCTTGAAGTTCACGCTAGTTTCCGCATCGACATCCGTCTCCTGAAGCAGGACATGGATAGCATTGGCCGGATCCCACTGACACGAAAGCTGGATCTCTTGGCCGTCAACAATGGCCTTCTTGTATTCCCGAGCAGCGCTCGAAAGATTGGTGACATCGATCAGACCGCGATCAGAACCAACGGTTCCGATGCTGGCCACCTGAGCGATTGCCGTAAAAACTTCTGGGGATGCTGCATCGCCGCGAGCGATGATCGTCCCGTCTGCTACATAAACCGCCATGACGGTTCTCCTTCGCTTGCGGCTTGCCCAAGGCCAGGGTTAAGGCATTTCCCATTAGCGGGATCAGTTTTCGTGCAAGACAATATAGTCCTGAATCACACGATAAAGTTCGTCAGCCTCTTCAAAATCGTCCCGTTCATTCTCAAGTCGAATTACTACAGAGCGCCCGGAGAGCGTCCCAATAAACCCATTCAGGGACGATCTTACAGCGGCTGCGAGAGTTTGCGCGCCTGTGTAGCTCGTGGCCCATGAATCATATTCTACTCTTGCAAAACCCCATTCGCTAGGCCCATCAAGAAGTTGGCTACGCGGTCCGGAGATTCGTCCATATCGAATTGCGGGATATGTCGGCTTTTGGGGCAGAACTAAAGGATAAACACGAGTTGCAACTAGGCCGGAGATCGTACCATCCGCCACAATCCTTGTTCTAATATCGGTTTCAACGGTCACTGCGTTGCCTCCGGATTGGTGGCGGCTGCTGAGATTTCAATCCAACCTTCCCGCTGATCGCTCGCAATTCCAAGGATCCGATACATTGAACCAGCGTCAGTGATCCTCATCTCCTCCGTAATCCCTGCGAGCCAGCGGAACCGGAAGGTTGCCGTGCGAACGGCCATCCGCTGTTCGCTTGTAAATCTTTCGTTTCCTTTGACCATCTTGCGGTTGGCGAAGACCGTTGCGAAGGTCGCCCAACTCTGAATCGGCTGTCCGGAAGCATCCTGGCTTTCTGTGAAACTCTGGATAATGATCTCTCGATCGAGCTGGCCCGCTTTCATCCGACAGCCTTATTCATGAATGGGTTGATTAGGTACTTAGCACCCAGAGGGAGCTCCGTTGCGATAGTGCCGATCACAGTGGCTTCCCTGCTCTCGAAGTAGTGGCCCGCCATCAGGAGTATGAATTGCTTGAGTGACTTGGGAACGGCGGTTGCATCCTCCGGCGAGTTGCCTGAAGTGAAGCCAGAGACAAAGCGGATCCGGACAGCCTCTTCGATTACTCGCGTCGAAGGCCATGTTTGATTGTAACCAAGAATCACCATTGGTCGCCAATATGTTTCACGACTAAGTGAATAACTTGAGGCGGAGAAGGTCTGCTCTGCACCATTCACATCTGTGTATTTTATGCTATCGATCGAGACCACTGGCGAGAGAGGAAGACTGATCAGATCTCCGAATGGGAATTCGTCCATGGTCAATTCCCAAGTTTGTGGAACGAGGCACCGATTTAGGATTCCATCTCGGCCATCAATAAGAGCAACTGCTGCGGAAAGGCATTGAGCTGCTGAGTTCATCTCTCGCGTTGTCGGCTGCTCTGGGCTTCCTGAAAGATTGAGACGAAGGTGGTCCCACAGTTCTGCATTTGTGATCGGCTCGATGGTTGGCGCTGTGATCAGTGAAAGTCCCATCAATTTGCTCCTGTTCTGAGGCTGCGAAGTGATTCCCATGCCGTCCCATCTCTCATCTCTTCAACAGTCCACTGACACCAAGCAAGGTGTGATGCCCACTTATGACGGTCTGGGCGAATGAGTTCTGAATCGAGAGAGTGGGCCGAAACTTCCCACGCCATAGATCCGACATCCATCGTTATTGCCGGAGTGCCAGCAAGAATTGAGTCAACTGCAAAGTTGCTGTTTAGCGTCAAAGAAAATAGTGCATCATCCAAATCTTCCTGCCTCGATCGGCTTGGAGTGATGTTACATTTTGGATGTGGCCGGAAGCGGTGGGCCGTCCCGCGAGCATCAAAAAAGTCCTCCGCGTCTTTTCTCCATTTGTCGAAATTTAATCCGATCAGGGATTGGTCGCCAGGGACTTGGCCAACAATCAGAGCGACCCCGATAGGGCAATCATCCCAAGGTTGGATCAGATCTGGGTGGTATCTTTGAAGACGGGAGTCATCATATATTTCTGGAAATTTTGCGCGACCATTGAGGCCATTCCAACCTGCTGATGCCCATGTCTCAGTCCGGTCTCCGATGTATCCACACTCAAGGATCAGGGTGTCTCGGTTTTGTTTCAAAAAAGGTGCCGCATTTCGAAGCCCCCAGCAAATGATCGGACCCTCTTCCTGCACAGTCTCCGGCGATGTGTGAATGGAAGTCTCGTGGCCGTGATAGCGCACTCCCTCAAGCATCGCGCCACACCAATACGGATGATGCTTGAAATGGGGAGTGATGATGGCCGATACCATGTCAAGCATGAAGGTCAACGCCCCAGCTTTCAGAGAAGTATGTTCCGCCCTTCAGCCAAGTGACCTCGCCGCTAAACCACTGGCGAAAGAGGCTGTCCCACTCCGCATAATCCCTTTTGTTTATGTGGAGTTCCTCGCCGATGGCATTCTTGGATGGTCGATTGTTGGCTGTCAGGATGATGTGTCGGGATGCCACACGATCAAGCTCCCGGCAAGCAAGCTCGTCATCGCCTGGGATAAGATGTTCGATCACATCGAACATCGTCACGACTGCGAAAGAGAGGTCAGGAAATGGGAGGTCATGAACTTCCCCGCGCACAACGCGGTTTCCGTCGATCAGCGCGGGAACGATCTCAACACCGCTGACGGAAGAAAAACCGTTTTGTTCCGCAAAGTCCAGCATCTCGCCACGACCACAACCGACATCTAAATAAGATCCGCGCACGGGGAGGGAAGATAAAGCCGCACAAGCGTCCGTCATACGGGCACCGCCCATGTGATAATTTGGGATCTTGTATGCCGCTTCATATTTGCGGTGCTCGTTGGCGCGCTCTGCTTTCATAGGACATCTTCAAGGTTGGCAATCGGGAATGCCTCTAGGGCGCTCCCAGGGGAGCAGTTTATTACGCGGACCCCTGCGCGATCAAGATCCGGAAGCATTTCATCAAAATTCTTGATCCATGACTCAAAGTTCGAATCAGAAGGATTGTTCAGCCCGGATGGGTGATCTGCGTGCCAGTGTCGATGGGAGCCTTTTGCTTTCATATCGAACCCGAGAAGAATGATCTCAAAAGCCCCGAGCAAGACCGCTAGGTTGATGGCTTGGTATCCGCTGTTCGCGCCTTGGTTAATCCGGAGAGGATCCAGCGACAGGCCTTTTTCATTAACGCTAGGGATTCGGAGAGTGCCCTGAACGGTCGCGTCTTGGGTAACCTTCATGCCCTCAAACTCAAGTGCGTCTGGATGATGCCGCCACCAATTCCCGTCGCATGCATAGAGCAGATCGGCCCATGGCGCGATCGTAAAAGCATTGTTGATCGCAATCACGCGGACTTCTTGCGTGATCTGGGCTTCCTTGGTGTAGGTGACTTGGGCTTGGGTAAGGCTTGGCCCTCCGGCGATGATGACGGCTCTTTCACCATACCAGAGCTGAGGGACTGGTGGCCAGCATCGATTCCCGACTCCCTGGCCCAGCCCTCCATCAAGGCAACCTCTGCACACCGCATTGAGCATTGGCCCTCTCCAATCAACTGGCCTTCGACGACTTCAAATTTATCTCCAGCCCTGTATCGCTTGGGAACCAGTTCCCAGAGATCGACGTGAGAAAATTCGCGAGCAATTTCGATATTCTTCATGGCTTAGGAAAAGGGGAGGAGCTTCTAACTCCTCCCCTCCCTTCTTAGTTTAGTTGCTAACCGGAGTGCTGCTGGCAGCTTCCAGGACCATCACAACGCTGTATGGCGTCGATCCCGGAGTGTTGGCAGCAGTCGCCACGATGCGCAGATAGCGTTTTGAGGAGACGATGCCAACGTGATAGTTGGTGGCATCCTCCGCCGCTGCGTCGATCGTCAGGAACACGCCAGTTGACGAGTCCGGAGCCGCGACCGGTGATGCGCTTGCCGCGATGGCGATCTGCGCACTGTCGGTAATGGCTGTGAAGCCGCTTCCGCTAGAATCGCTTTCCTCCGCGTGGAACGCCCACGATGGCTGCGGCGAATTGGCGATGTTGGCGACAACACCGACGCCGATGATTGCCGTAGCAGCATCGAAGCCCTGCGTGTCAACGCCAGCGGCTGGAGTGTTAGTCGCCGTGATGGCGACCGGGGCAACGTGGGTAACAACCTTTTTATAGGCTGCCATATCGCGAGTGGACATTGGGTTTCTCCTTTGTGTCCGTGATCAAATTGCCGAAGCTGATTACGAGGTGCCGAACTTCAGCAGCTTGATCGCATCAAAATTGAGAACGTCTCCGCCCGTGAACTTGGTCGTGTAGAACTTCACACGGCCCTTTGTGGTAAACGGGTCGCGCAGGATGCGGAAGCCGCGTCCATCCACGATCTGATAACCCTCGCCGAAATTGCCGAAGGCAGCAGAGAAGCTGTCCGAAGCCACAACCGGCATATCTTCCGCCGGAGTGATCGGATAGCCACAGAGCTCGAAGCCAGTAGCCGCACCCTGGATTGGGCCGATGAAGTAATTGCCATTGGCATCCTTGAGCTTCCGCATGACGGCCATCGTAGCGCGGCTCATCATCCATTGAGCACCGGCAAGATAGCCGGGATTCATGGAAGCAATCACATCCCAGAGCTTGTCGGGGTCAGAGGCTGTGGAGCCCGACATCGTCGGGAATGCGCCAGAAGCACCAGTGAAGACGTACTGGAGCACACCCCAAGCCCGAGAAGCATCAGCCGTCGTGACCGCTGCTGACTTGTAATCAAGGAAGCCGCGAGGCTGACTCACGCCGGTTCCGGAAACAAAAGCGGTGTTTTCGGTGCGTGCCATCTTGTCGGCGATCTTCGCGTTGAGCCAACTCTCGACATCGACTGTGGACATGTCCAACAGCTTCTGTGTGACGAGCGGCATAGCGTACTGCTCGCGCACATAGATCGTCTGCTCACCAACTTGCGGTGTCGCCGTCTCGGCACGGCTTTCCGTTTCACCGACCCAGCCGCCGGAAGTTCCGTCATTGGTGTCGTTGGGGAAAGTGATGCTGTCCGTCGGGATCGACAAGACCGAAGCTGCCTGACGCATTGGCGAAGTTTCGAAGAGGCGCTGAATGATACGGTCCGACTGCTGAGTGGGAACCCAGTAGCCGCCATCAGGTTCAGAGCCAACCTGCATCAGAGACTGGACTTCAGGATCGCGAAGCGAAACATCGCCACCACGGAGCCAGCTTGCATAGACACGCTCATAGCCTGCATATGCATCAAGATCGATGCCTGAGGCAGAAACTTTCTCTTGGCCGGTTTTGCCAGAGAAGAAAGCCATGGCGCGTTCAGCAATCTCACCCTGAATGCCCGGCTTGCCTGAATCAACCTGCGAGGCAGAGAGATCGGCAAGAGCCTTGTCCAGTGCTTCCTGAAGATTGGTGACCTGCGCATTAATGCGATCAACTTTCTCTTCAGTGACGACATCCGCCATGCCTTTTTCCAGAAGGGCAACCCGCTCATCATTTGCGGAGCGGAAATCCGCGAAGGTCTGGTTCAGATCGGACATCAGCTGCCGTGTCTCATTGCTCAGAGCATTGGGAGCTTCTGCGGATACAGTCCCCATGATGCCGCGATTGGCACCCATCGAGGGAACGATTTCATGATTATTCATGTTTGGCCTCCAGAGCCAATTGTGTGGATAAGTGACCGAAGATCGGCCACAATGTCTTCTGTTCCAGCGTCCCGCATGGATGGCCCGCTCTCATCACGAGGCGTTCCCTTCAGTTCTGCGACAAGGCCTTTGGCCTCCTTCGCACTCATGCCTGAGGATCGAAAGGCCATCTCCGCCCTACGCTCTTTCAGGATACTCGCCGAGGCTTCCGGGGAAGCCTCAACAATTTCTTCAGCATCAACAAAGCCCGTGGCAAGACCCGCCTCAACCGCTTGCGTTCCAGAAAACCAAGTTTCTGCTTCCATCCAGGCTGCCGCCACTTCTGGCGCTTCTCCGGTCTGGGCAGCATACAACTCCGCCATCGCCTGGTCGAAAGGCTCAAGGAAGTCTGCCGCCGCGCGGAGATCCGTCTTGTTCCCCATTGCCATGACCCATGAGTTGTGGATCATAACAAATCCAACTTTGCTCATTAAAATATCATCGCCGGACATCGCGATGACCGAAGCGGCAGATGCCGCGAGGCCGACGATGTTGACTGTGACTTTCTCAGGGTGCTGCGCAAGCAGGTTGTAGATCGCCACACCTTCAAAGAAGTCGCCGCCGGGAGAGTTGATGTTGACGGTCACAGGTTTATTGCCTATGGAGCGAAGAGCAGCTGCCACCCGCTTCGAGCTTACACCGGAGCCGTCGAAGGGATCCGCGCCGATCGTGTCATAGATCGAGATGATCGAGCCGGATCCGTCGCCTTCTGTCGCCGCTTGGAGAGTTGGGGTCCATCGCGACAGGGCGGACTCATCGAGGTGGCCAACAAGGTTGTTGACCGGCGTTCCGATGCTAACTGTCGGCAGTATTTTAAGACTCATTCGGCCCTCCAGTGTTTGATGACGCGGAAGCCGCGCGTGTTTGTTCCATACCATCGTTCGGCTGCATATTGCCTTCAATGATATAAACGTCGCCCCCAGCATCATCACGAGGGTTCATATCTTCAAGCTCTCGCCAGCGGTTGGCGTTGATGATTCCGTTTCGCCTCTGAATCTGAAGCGCCTCTGCTCGTGTCTTCGCATCTCCTCTAAGGAGTGCTGAAACATTAAACTTAACAAATAAGTCATCAGAAGGCAAGAGGTCGCGATTGATCGACTGTTCCCAGGCCACCAGCCAAGGCATCAGAGAGCCAATCACAAAGTCCAAGTTCTCGTGTTCAATGTTCGAGAATGTTGCATCAGCGAGGTCGCCGCCCTTGTGGGGAGGGACACCAAAGATTCCGAAGATCTCCCGCGATGTTACTTTGCGCGCCTCAATCCACTGGGCGTCATCCATGCTGACAGACACTGGGTTGTAGCTGATGCCAGAAGGCAGCAGGAGTGTCTTGTGAGCATTCGTTCCGCCCGCGTAGGTGTCGTCCCAATCTTCGCGGAAGGCGTCCCGCGCTTCCTTGCCCATGGAGCCCTCCATCTGGATGACGCCAAGAGGCTTGGCACCGTTGGAGAAAAACCTCGATCCGTGGTTCCGGATGGCGAGCCCGTCACCGATGCTCTCACGATACATCTGGATCGGATTGAGGCCAACCACTCCATCGTCACTGTCCATCCACACATGGAAGATCTGGTCGCGTCGATATGTCTGGCCCTTCCCGCCATCCGGAGGGGAATATTCATACAACGCGTCGCGGGTGATAGGGTCAAGGCTGACTGCAACGCGATCTGGATTTAGTCGAAGAAGACCCTGCGTTCCGCCGACTCCCGGAATCTTCAGGGCAACGAAATTGCCTCGATACAGAAGATCCCTCATCCCAAGTTTGCGGAACTGAAATGACGTCTGATATTTGTTTGGTGTGTCATGCAGGAGCTTGTAGACCGAGAGATCGGTTGCAGCTTCTCGCGAGCCATCCGGGAGACGACGGAAAACAACGAGCGGAAGATGCGCGACCGGATTGGATAGCACGCGAACGCAAGTCGCGATCGCCGCCAAACCTTCAGCCGTAGCAGTCGTCACAGGCTGACCGGATGTAGTCCCGGAAGATCCGAACCGGATCCAGTTGTCCAGCTCGCTGCTGGATGTGATCTCATTCGGACGGCTGGCCTGAACGCCAAAGATCGACCGCACCATGCTATTTAGATTCATGCTTGACCACCAAAGAGTTGGCCGCGCTCATATGGGATATCCACAGGGCCAGGAGCTTCTCCAAGATACTTTCCTTTCAAGCCTATTGCCATTGCAGTGGCCACAGCGCCATCAATTCTGAATCTTGTCTTCGACTTATCCAATTTCCGATTTCCTGCCGGGTCAATCGTAGCGATCGCATTCGAGAAACAAAACGTCATCACCGGATTGCCACTGTGAGAAAGAGTTCGCTCCATCACACTGGCCTCAATGGCATCAATCGCAGGAGCCATATCCTTAAATCCTTGGCCATATGGAACAAGACGAATTGCGCCAATCATTTCATTATCCTGCCCTTCGACCCAAACGTCAAGCCCAATTTCTTCACATGCTTGAACGAGAGAATCAATCCTCCATCGATCGAAGGCAATTGAAACGATTTCATAATCCTCTTTTATCTGGGCAATCTCTTGAGCGATGTATACATAATTGATGGATTTCCCTGGCACCGCTTTCAGCCAACCTTCTCTGGCCCATACATCATAAGGTGCGCCATCTCTCTTGGAATGAAGCTCGAGATGGGCCTCTGGTTTCCAAAACCAAGATGCAATACGATCTCCATCACTCTCACTCACAGCGACCAGCGCGGTAAGATCGATCACAGCTGATAGATCGAGCCCCAAGAACACCCGCTCTCCCAGTGCCAGCGTTTCAGGCTGCTGGCAAGCTCGCCACTCCGAAGGGCTGATAAGAGGAGCCTTCCCATTCACACGCTGGTTTAGATTGAGATTTCGGAAAGAGTTTTCAAAACTCGGCATCCTCCTCGCTCGCGCCGCTTGTGCTCGTAAGTCTTCAGCATTTCGGAAAGTACCAAGTGCTGGGTTCGCGAGTGCCCAAAGTTCCTCATCCTCTAGAGCTTGGTCTGGATTGTCAGGATTATCAGGTACTGCATAGAGGTGGACGACTGTCGTCTCATCTTCAGATTTAAGACCGTCGTCAATAAGTTCACTCAAAACATGCTGTGGATCATTTGACTGTGTAGAGATGACGACCATGAGTGGTTCTTCTCGAGCTCCCATAGAAGTGTCAAGCACATTGTATAGGTCGCGGTTTTTGGCCTGTGCAAGCTCATCATAGATGACGAGTGTTGGGTTCAAGCCATGCTTCGATCCTGCCTCGGCAGAGATTGCTCGATAGAAACTCCCATTTCCAAAACAGGCGATTGTCTTGGTGCTGTCCACAACACGAACCAAAGCCAAAAGTTCTGGCTCAGACCGGACTATCTGTGCGGCATATCTGAAGACGACACCTGCTTGCTCACGCTCTGTCGCTGCTGAATATATTTCACCATTGAGTGTGGACTCTGGGCCGACAAGGTGGACAAGAGCAAGGCATGCAATCAGTGCAGTCTTGCCATTCTTCCTCGCCATAGACAGGACTGCACGTCGGACTTTTCGATTGCCATTGCGATTCATCGGACCATAGACATCTCGAATGAACATCTTTTGGAATGGGTCAAGCCGAAATGGCTCTCCTGCTCCTTTACCTGAAGGGACAGTCAGCAGCTCGATGAAGTCAATTACGCGCTGCGATCTTTCATCAGACCGTTGAATTTGCTCGGTGCTTCTTTTTGGAGTTCGAACTGCTCTCTTGAGACTGGGTCGAGTCCGAGGCTTGATCCGTATTTCGACATCACGAGTGCTGCCTCTCTTGCTATCCGATGCCATGCGCTGGGTGCCTCCGTTCCTTGGTTGCTTATTGTTATGTGTCCGTCGACGCCGATCCCGATGACTGCTGCCTTGTGCTCAGACCAAGCGAAGGCGAAACATGTCAGGGCATAAGTATCGAGATCGCAATAGACCTCCGGAGGCATCGACGATCTTATTTGCTCGATGCACTCAACTGCTGCAGGTGGCAGATGGTCGGGGATCACGACGCGATTGTTAGAGTAGATCCCAGGAGAGGTCTTTTTAGAAGTTTTCTTACGACCTTTGTTGGGATTTCCCTTCAGATTCTGAACGATCTGTAGCTCTGGTTTTGGTCCAGGTTTCATTATCAAAGTCCTTTGTTTGTTATCTTCGGGCGTGTGAATTAAAAGTACCCCGAACGGCCCCGGAAGCATAGTGTATAGAGATCGAACCCGCCCCTCCCCCAAGAGCCTTAAAACGGAATTCAACGAATGGCTGAAAACCGCCGATGTTTCCTCTTTGTTTAGGTACCAAGGCCTCTTTTATTGCTCCTTCCTAGAGTTAAAAGGAAAAGAGAGGGGAGAATAAAGAGAGAGGGGTTTAGGGAATCCCGAATTATTACGGCCTTGGTTCCCTATCGCTTTTGTACCACGGATGTGATTTGTCTGCAGGATATCCATCATTTGCGATCTCATCCGACCAACCTCTTGACTCGATGACTGATGTCTTGTGGTCATGACACGGAGCGCACAAACTCTGGAGAGGACCATACCAGAACATATATCGATCACCTCTGTGGGGCTCAATGTGATCTGCGATGTTGGCAGGCTTGGTCACTCCCTTCCTCTCACACGTTGCGCACAATGGATGCTCTATAAGCTGGGACATCCTCTTCTGTCGCCACCTCTTGGTGTTGTACCATTTGCGATAGAGATTTGCTTCCTCTGAACGATAGTACTTCTTCTTGGCTGTCATGGCCTTATACCTGCTTTCCTTAACAAGAGATCTATGTCCATCCACTTCTTTAGTGGGATGACGTTCACTTGACCCTTTGCTTCATAGAGCTGCGATCCTACTGCATCCTTCCCACTAACGACCCACAGCATATCACCACCCTTGTCACCGATGACGATCAGAGGCACTGCACCTACTCTCGAAAGATCAAAGATAACCCGACGTTGTGCTGGCCGTAGTTCAACCTTCCAAGTGCCCGATACGAGTGTCCCAGATTCACTCTTCTTGCTATGGACAGAGGAACATTTCAGCTCAATCGGGACGAGAACTCCTCTGCCAGCAGACACAAATAGGTCAGGCATCCCCATAGTCGCTCCAGGAGCAGCCTCTATCCAGAATAAGGTGCCCTTGGGAAGAGAGCCCTTAAACGCTCTCCTGACGACACTTTCGCTGTGATATGTCAAGCCGACAGGGAATCTTGTTTCTGGTGAGATCATTGCAATTGCTTTCACATTACCATTTCATCGAGGCTTAATGAGAAAACAATGACAGAAAGGACGACAGCAATCATTAATGTCCACTCAACAATTACAGCAATCCGACTCGGCTTCTCCTTGACCCAATCCCTCCTTTTGAGATTTGCTCGATTCTCTATGATATTCCTAGCACCAGCATTCAGATAGAATTTATGAATCTTCATGATACTCTCCAAGTTTGTACATGGTCCTCGCACCGCGCCCTTTCCGGGTCGTCCGGATAATCTCCGGACCAGTGCCTCTAGATTTGTTGTAGTTCCTGATGGTCTGCGAGATTGCATCCCTCCATCGTTCTGGTCGTTCCTCTGTGTCCATCCACATTGCACCTGATAGCTCTTCAATCGGAAGCTGTCCTCGCTTCAAGATTGCCACAATTCGTTCATGTCTCCAGAACATCACATTTCCTCTTCAAGGATTCGCCGGACATCGTCCAGTGCCATTTCACTAATGGACTTTTTTGCTGCATGCCTTCTCAGTATCAACCTGTCTGGACTGAAGGGAGCCACAAGGTCAAAGTGGGTCACAATCCCACAGGTTCCGATCCGATGGATTCTGGCCTCTGCTTGCCACCTCTCAATTGAGTTGTCAGAGTTGGAATAGAACACATCATAATCGCAGGCACCCTGAAGGTTGAGGCCAGTCCCGCCCGCACCCGGATTGGCCACGAAGAAGTCCACACTGTCTGTAGCTTCCTGTGGCTGTAAGAATCGCTCTACAGTGCGCACCCGCTCCTTGTCTGGAGTGCCGCCATGATAGGCTGCGGCTTTTAATCCAGCACCACTCAGTGCCTCGCAAATCGCAGTTATGTCTTCTCTGAACCTTGCCCAAATAATTCCCTTGCCGGAGCGGCTCGAGATCAATTCTATTAGTGCTTGTATGCGAGGATTGGATGCTGGCTCCATTATCCTCACTGGTTGCCCATTGTCGTCCATGTAAAAGCCATTACTGACTTGCTGCATCTTCATCACAGCCACAGCAGCATTGGCAGCTGTTGCCACCTCTCCACTGTCAATCGCCGCGAATAGATCTCTCTTAAGTCCTCTAATAACCCTCCGCTGCTCAGTCGTCATATCAAACTCCCAACCAGAGGACCGTGCTGGTGTTATGCCGATCTCCTCTTTGGACACCCTATAAGTGAATCGCTCCACCCTCTCGCGGAACCGCTCCACATTGCGGTGGCCAATGATCACCTTCCCTTGAAAGCCACCCATGATGCAGTATTCATTCTTGAATGCAGAGGCATATCGATAGCCAAGAATCTCTTCATCCAGCCATTTGTACTGGGACCAAGCGTCGAGCAGGCTGCGGGCAATCGGCGTGCCTGTTAGGATGGCTCTGAAGTCACAGAGCTTGCCTAGTGCGTCGACTGCCTTCCATCGCTGTGAGGCGCTGTTTTTGATGGAGTGGCTTTCATCCACAATCATCAAGACTTGGCCATGGTGCTCTGCGATATAGTCTAAGCACATCGCCTTGCCTTTAGGTGTCCTTGCGGCGTCGATGTTGATGGTGAACACCGCCATGGTATCTCCAAGGGCCAGCGCAGAATTCCACTCACCCTCTTTCAGAGGCCAATATGCACCACGGAATGGAATCCCAGAGTGCAACGGAAGCTGATCTGCGATCCACTGACGATGAACACCCTTGGGGGCCACAACAAGGACGGCTGAAATCTTCCCAGCCATCCAGAGCTCCCCTGCTCTGTCAATCGCCACAAGAGTCTTTCCCGTTCCCTGCTCCATAAACAAGGCTGCGTGCTTTACACTGCGGAGCTTGTTAGAGGCCTCAAGCTGGTGAGGCATGGGCTCGGTCCTAGGATTGTAAACTCCTCTCCTAGCAGTGCTCCTACGCCCAGCTACACTAGGCTCTGAGATCTCCAAGGGGAAAGCTCCAGAGAGAAGCTCGATGTTTGACTTAGTGGCTTCAATCTTCGTGCCGCCAGCTTTGAGATTGAACCTCCTGCCTTCAAGCTGCCTTATCACTCTCAGGATGGCGGGAGTCGGCGGAGCATCCAAAATGCCCCAGCCGTCTTTTTCGATAGTGAGCTTCATCTTTTTTCCTTGGCTGTTTGTGGAAGTATGGGCCACAATGGGCAGAAATAAAAGGCTTTTGTTTAATTATTTTGAAGGCCAAAAGGGGAGGCCGAAGCCTCCCCTCACATCAGCTGAATGCCGACGCCACGCGGCTCTCATGCATGTAGGCAATGCCCATGATGAAGCAGTAATAGCCATTCCGCTGGGGATCGTCTGCCTCGATCCCATTGGCATCCATATCCCAGCGGATCGCCGTGGCCTCATCCGGAGCGCCAAGCTCGATGAACTTCGCAATCTTGGCCTCCCACTTGCGCTGGGAATCCAGAGCACAGCGGCACTCGCGCACCAGCTCTGCATCGAGAGCATCGCACGTTGCGTCCCAGATCACCTGCTTGCGGTCTGCAGAGGCATCGTAAAACTCGTGACCACGAGGGCGGAAGCCGAAGGCATCCTTGTGGAGGTCGCTAAACAGGTATTCGTCAAAAGTGAACATCGTATCATCTCCATCGTTGGTTGAGTTGGCTCATCAGCAACCGGGAACTCATCCCGGCTGGACCGGGGATCTATCCCCGGTTTCGCCTTCAATTAGTAATCAATCAACACGATTGGATTGCGTTCCCACTTCGTGTCGAGCCAGCGGTATGCTTCAGTCGTCATGGCCCACTCGGATTCTTCCATTTCATCTATAAAGCCCTTGGCTGCAAGAGCGCCAAATGTTCCGGCTGCCTCATGGCGTGTCCATCCGCCCGCGATCAGATCTTCGGGGCAAACCCAAGTGTAAGGATCGCCGTCCAGATCCAGCGGGCGACTGCCGCCCATGTTCCGGAGGCAGGACTTGACGAGAGTCATGGCAGCTGCAAGCTCGTTGCGGGTCAGATCGTAGTTCATTGGAATCTCCGTGTTTCGTTTGGTTTCTCTTCAGGCTGGAGTACCAATCCCCAGCGACACGTCTTCTTTTTCTTGGCAGCTTGCGAGGACTCAACCGCTCTGCTCTAGACCGGGCCTTTCATCCGGTTGGGGTTCGTCGCTTCAGTAAAAAGAGTATGCGCCACCCACATCCAGAAGAAAAGCCTTTTATCACTTTTATTTCCCAACAATTACAAGGACTTACAAAATAGTTTGAAATTAAATGAAAAAAGTCCCCCCAAAACTGGGCGAAAAGGGGAGGCCGAAGCCTCCCCAGATCATCAGCTGGCCAGTTCCATCAGCTGGTCCCGAACCTTCTGCTTCTTCAGACCATTGTCCCCCATCCAGGAGCGCCACATCCGCGCTCCCTGATCACGTCCGGCAACATGGTCAGACCAGTGGGTGAACCCATTGAGAACTCCCCAGCCATTCCCTTCGATCGCTCCGGGAGCATTGTTGATGCTGTCAATGATCTGCTGAAGAGCCTTGGGCTGAGCATATGGCTCCATGATAACATCCATCAGCCTCTCCTCAATAGCAATCTCTGGGAGGACTATAGGCACAATCACCTTCTTGACCGCATCCTCAAGATTGATCTTCAACTTGGCCAGAGCCTTCGCAGAACGCTCTTCCGCTCCCATGTGGGCGAGAGCGAGGTCGACGTGCTGCTTCGCTGCATCAGTATCGAAGTCCTTCATGTGCGACTGGCGATAGTGGACACTGCTCTGGCTCTCAGCGAGGGCCATCGTATTGGCACACACGACGCGGACAGTCGTTGTCCGAATCGAGATGCCCTTGCCCACCTCGTGAGGTGAGGTGATCAACAGATAGCCATTGACACGGTCACCACGAGTGACATCAAAGCTCGCATCGAGCTTTGCCAGACCCCAGACCACCCGTCCTCCGCGCAACGAACCTGCGGTCTCCAGTTTTGCGCCGCCAGCTTCCACATAGCTGCGCATGAAATCCAGAGTGTCTTCATTCTGGAGTGGCTTCCAAGATTCGCCAGTGATCGAGAACATCCGGTTGTCGCTGTCGCGGACCAGAGCGTATCGACCTTCGACCTCGACCGGACCAGTGCCGTCGTCGAAGCTCAGAGGGAGCTTGTTGACTTTCCAGTCAAGGCCAGCGGCCACCAGCATCT
>Ga0115567_10002125_pt1 | contig 19690 bp, 27 predicted proteins | sample COGITO_mtgs_1204_2_FD_88679 | JGI IMG/M metagenome (GOLD analysis project Ga0115567, IMG submission 88679) | Pelagic marine microbial communities from North Sea - COGITO_mtgs_120412 | ecosystem: Environmental > Aquatic > Marine > Epipelagic | place: Germany:Helgoland, sampling site Kabeltonne... | reverse complement strand
GCGTAGGCGTGCATCGTGAGCGTGTCCGTCGGCTGGTTCTGCAGCGCCGCGCGGAAGTCCTGCTCCGTCTTGTGGCGCAGCCACGCCTTGCGTCCGCCCATCGCCTTGGCGGCAGGCGGCAGGCCCGCAAGGTCGAAATTCTCCCAGCGGAAATCGGGCTTGTCCATGGACTCCAGCCGCGACGATAGCGGGATCCACCCCTCCCCCGCGCCCCGCCCGCCTCCCGCCGTGGCCGCCGCGGGCCACTCGGTCATGTCCTTGAGCGGTGGCGCGGGCGGCGCCCGCGCGGGCGGCCCCGGCTCGGCGGCCTCACTGCGCTCGTCCTCGGTCGTGTCCGGCGTGATGTCCATCTTCTTGAACGATTTGGGGCCCTTCCCCCGCGCGTTGCGCACAAGCGAGTCCGCCGTCGACGATCCATCGTCCGCCTCTGAAGCCTCGGTCGTGTCCGGAGAGATATCCGGCAGTGGCTTGCCGTCCCGCCCAAAGCGCTGGAGCCCTTTTTTGCCGGGCAGCCTGCCGGGTGCCTTGGGCGCGGACGCCGCCGACCTTTCCTCCGCCTCTGAAGCCTCTGTCGTGTCCGGCGTGATATCCGGGAGCGGCTTCCCCTCCCGCCCGATGCGCCTCGGCCCCTTGCCGGATGCTTTGCGCACGAGCGAGTCGGCCGTCGACGACCCGTCGCCCGCCTCTGAAGCCTCTGAAGCTTCTGAAGCCTCGGTCGTGTCCGGCGTGATGTCCGGGAGCGGCTTGCCGTCGCGCCCGATGCGCTGGCGCGCCGGCGCGGGCCGCGGGGCGGGCTGCCGCGAGGGCTTTCGCACGAGGTCGTCGCCCGCAGAGTCCAAGGACGAGACGCTCTCCGAGTCGCCCCGCACCGACGAGTCGGGTGTGATGTCGGGCAGCGGCCGCCCGTCGCGCCCGACTCGCTTCTGCCCTGCGCCGCCCTGCCCGGGCGGCTTGCCCCCCCCACCCGCTGTCCCTTCCAGCGGGTCCCTGAACAGCTTGGGCACCGCCGGCGGCGCTGCCCGGAGACCCCGCCCCGCACCGTCAGCCCCGCACACATCGCCGCGAGGGGGTGGGGCGCAGACACCTTTCTTGGGCGGGGCGCCGCGCCTGCCGTCCGCGCCGACGTACTGCTGGCTCGAGGACCTGCCCGGGCGGTGTCCGACCGTTATTCCTCGCAACCGCCGGGCGCGGGGCCGCCGGGCGACCAAGACTTTGGACCTCCAAAGCTGCGGAGGTTTCCCACACACACGCGCCGGCAAGGCGGTGCACGGGCGGCGGGGCGGGGCGGGGCGGGCGGCGGACGCAGAGAGGCGGGCGGACAGCTCCGACTCCCCGTCGGTGGCACTCGCACTATCGGAAGAAATGTCGAGCACCCGCCGTCCTCCCCCGCGGGCGGCGCCCAGCGGCGCGCCGCCCTCGGGGATGGGCGGCGGCGGCGGCGCGGCCGGCATCGGCTTGATGGTGCCCGGCGACTCTGGGCGCTCCGGGTACTCGGGTTCCCGCTCTGCCCGGTCGCCCCCCCTCCCCCCCTCCTCGTCCGACGACGAGTCGCTCAGGCGGTTCGCCGCGGGCTTGCCCCCCACCGGACGCGCCCCGGCGCCGCGCTGCTGCCCCCACCGCGCGTCCGCCCACGGGTTGGTCGACGACTCCGAGCCCGCGGGCGAGCGCGCAGGCGGGCCTGCGCCGGCTGGCGGCGCGCGCGGCTTGGCGCGGAGGGAGTAGTCGGAGGCGGAGTCAGAGGAGAGCTCCGCGCGCGCGGGGGCGGGGGCCCCCGGGTCCGCCTGGCTCTCCGGACGCGAGGACACCTCGCTCTCCGAGATCTCGTACTCGAACGTCGTCGCCGCGCCGCGCCGCGCCCCGCCCGCGGGCGCGCGCATTGGGGCTGCCGCGGGGGCGCCGTCGCCCCAGCCACCGGTCCGCGGCGCGGCGACCTCTGCCTTGAGCCTTTCTTTGAGTGCCTTGGTCTCCTCCACCGTCAGCGGCGCTGCCCGCCCCCGCGCCCCTCCCGTCAGCGCGCCTCACTCCTGCGCCGAGGGGCACGGGGCGCGCGTACCCTGCGGCGCAGGCGGCGCGGGCGGCTCCTCCCCGCGGCGCTCCCTTGGAGCCATTTGGCGGCTGCGCGACGCGTCCGAGTCTGGCGTGTCTGGCTCGAAAACCCCTTCGCCGCCCGGCGACCGCTCGCCGCCCTGCGAGCCGCGCCCGCACCTCAGCGCACGGCGGGGCGGCTGGGGCGTGCCGCCGCGGGTCAATGGGCAGGGCACGCCACCTTGCCTGCCCCCGCCCCCACACGCAGCGGGGCGAGCAGCTCGTCCGCGAGCCCGCGCTTTCCGGCAGGCGCGCGCTCCTGCGCTGGCGCCTTGCCCCGCAGCGGCGCCGGCGACTCCGGCCCAGAGTCTGTGAGGTCCATTGTCCCTGCACCGAGTCCGCCCCCCCCGCGCCCGCGCCCGGCCGGAACCGTCTTCGGCTTGAGCGGCGTGTCTGCCTCGGAAGGCCGGGCTCCTCCCCCCCGGCCGCGCCCTGCCGGCGCCGGCGCCGGCGCCGAGTCGCTGTCCGAGGAGTGGTCCGAGAACGCCTGCGGGTCGCGGAAGAGGCCGCCCGCCGCGCGTGCCTTCACGAACTTCCGTCCCTTCGCCGCGGGCGAGGCCGACGCAGGCACTGGAAGCGCTGCACCACGGGACAGGGGTCGGAGCGCCGACCCCCGCGCGCCAGGTGCTGCCATCTTGCTGTCAACCTCATTGAGGAACTCCGTCGCAATGAATCTGCAGCGCCGTCCCATAGGTCAGAAGGTACACGCTCTGTCCGCTCAGGCCAGCATCGCGTCTCCTCTTGCACCGCAAGCATCGATACTTCCACACTCGCATACGAGCCCATTTGGGAATCCCGGAGGTAACGAACCGCTCTGAATCGTCGCCAGACGAGCCTCCAGAATCCGAGGATATGTTCTCCATCGATCAGTCGGCGGTGCTCCTCCCCGCCAGAGCGGTGAGGTCGCTGCTAGCGACACCGCCACCGCGCCAGCTGCCCGGGATCACAGCAACTCCACTCAGACAGTGGATAGGATGTTCGGTTCAAAGAAGTCGTTGTAAAGCGGCTGCTTTTGCACCGCAGCCCATTCGATGGGCCCAGTCGTTTGCAGGCCGCGTCTCTCCGGCCAGAGCCACTTTTGATGGTCCGTATCGGTAGACGCTACTTTTCGCCCGCTCGCACTTTGGCTATCTACGCGCTCTCTCTGTCGATTTGCGTTTCTTCGCTGACGTTAGCCGGGGCCGGGATGGTTGCTGCACCAACCCAGCACGGGGCGGCGAACAGTGCCGTTCATGGCTCTTTGCCCGACGCGGACATAACTGGTACGTGTCGACCGGGGGCAACATCTGTTGAAGCATTCAAGGCATCCCTGGCTGGCAGTGAGCGCGGACTGGTGCGTCGGATCCCCTCAGGACTCCACCCTGTCATAGGCGCAACGTTCTTGTCCATGTGACTCGCCATGCTGGACCAGGTGCTCGACATCGACGAAACCCTAAGCTGGACGATCGCTTTCTGGGTCGAGCGGATGCAGAAGCTCTTCGGCAATCCCGAGAAGCTCTCCGTCAAGGAGATGGCTGAAAAGTACAAGCTTGCTCAGGTCGGCGCGCACTTGCCAGCCTGCAGCACCACGTAACATTGTGGTACGCATGACGCCGCCAACTGCTGCCCTTGCAGAACGTCCCGTACTGGCGGACACAAGAAGCGCTTGCGTGGATGCAGCAGATGCGGGAAAACCCGGTGTCGCAAGAGGCCCTCCCAGTTGTGGACGGCGCACTGGAGGGCGTGGCGGCATTGCGGGCAAACCACGTTCCGATCGTCGGGTGCCCGCCTGGCCGATGCCCCAATCCCAGGGAGCAGGAAGGCGTGCGGGTGGTCCTCGCAGCAGTGGCTGACGTTCGCGGCTGTTCTTGGGCAGGTATCTGACGGTGCGCCCACAGGCAGTGCTGGAGCCCACGCACAAGTGGCTGAGGTGAGCCTCCAGAGCGACCAGTCGGTGCGGGATTCAGAGGTTGGCTTTTTGTCTTCGCAAAAGGGGTCCAGGGAGCTGCTCTCCGTGCGCCTGGCGCATGTCGTTCCTCCGCCCATGAGCTTGCTGGCGAAATCCGAAGCAGTCCCAGAGACAGGCGTTGGCGCTCCGCCGACGGGGGCCCCAGAACAGAGAGAGAGAGAATCAGGCAGAGGGTGCTGTGCAGGGCGATGGGTTTCCCAGAGCTGCCGATCGTGGCGAAACCAGACGACGTGGCTTTTGAGAAAGGCAACGCTTGGAAAGCGCACGCGCTCCACCAGCTCCTTCCAGAGGCTGCCCCTTCGCCATGCCATGCCCAGCCGTGCAACTGGGTGTGACTGTCGCGCTGGCAAGGCACGCTGGGCGGCAAATTGGGCGTGGTCGACGCTGAGCCCGGGGGTTACGGGGGCCGCGCAGGTGGGTGCAATCGTCGACGACAACCCTTCGGTGCCGGCGCTACTCGGCGAAGGGTTCTGCCCGCAGCCATCCTCCCCTGGAGCCTCGCCGCCCCTCCCCGCGCCTGGAGCACTCGAGCCCGCGCGCGTCTTCCGGACGCGGGTGCCTCAGCGTGCTACCGCTCACGGCGCGCGCGAGCGGCCCCTCAGGTATCCCGGAACCGTCTTCCTCTTCTCCCACGCGGGGCCGCCGCCGCGCGTCCCTCGCAACACCAAGGTTGGCGCCGCCGGCCCACCGCCTGTAGCCCCACGCTACCCCTGTGTGGTCCAGGCGTGGGGCGTGGAAAACCCAACCCTCCATGCATGAGGGGCAACGGCTGTGCCGCCAATCGCACCTACTGGCCGGTCTTTCTCAGTGGCTGCGGCGGCGCGCGTTCAGAATTGCCCAACCTGGAAAGACGTTGTGCGGGAGGTCGCCACTTGGCAAGGTGCTAGGCAGGTCTAGCGCCGGGGCAGACGAGAAAGCTGCGCTTCAGCAGTGCACTGGAAGGCAATACGCGCATGAGACACTGGGGCTAGAATCGTGGAGTGTGTCCAGAAGGACCCATGGAGCTCCCCCGGGGAACTCCGCCGGCTCAGAGCTTGCAGCGGAGCTTGTAGGTGTAGGAGAAGTTATCGCCGGGGAGCACGATGACGAGGTTGGCGAGGTTCTCGCCAGACTGCGTCGCCGCGCCCTTGAATTTGACATCGAACCACTGCCGCGCCGCGCCGCACCGCGCGTCAATGCCCGCCACCTCGGTCTAGCGAGCCTTGAAGGCGAGAGGGCGGGGTTCGATTATGGCTGCACGACAGCGGGGGGGGCAGGCAGCAACCTGGGGCTCGCCGCCGCGGCGCTGGAGGGTCCCCGAGGTGGGTGTGACTTCCCAGTTCGGGGCGGAGTCCGGGGAGAAGCCCGCGACGAAGTCCTCGAAGGTCATCGAGTTGGGCTCCAGGCAGATCTCCGTCTCCGCCTGCCCGAGCGCGCGACGCGACGCGACGTCATTGCGGCCGCGCCGCTGGCAAGCTCTCAGGGGAGGGCGCAGTGGCGGGGTGGGGAAGTACGCAGCCCTGCGCAGAGTTGTAGCTGAGGTCGAAGTTGGGGTCCGCGTTGTAGTCACCTGCTCCCGCAACCCCCTCGCAAAGCTCAGCGTCCCGCGACGCTCAGCCGCGCTTCACGATGCAAGAGGCCCGCGGCACAAATCGGGGCGGGGCGGACCGTCGATGCGCCACGGGTGCGGCGTGAACTCGACGGGGCCGTAGGACTCCTTCTAGACAGCGCGAACCTCTGTGTTGGATGCTGACAGCAGCGACGCCAGCTTGTTCCCGCCCGTCCTGCCCCGACGCCGATCAAGAGTGCCTCAGCCCCGTGCGCCGACGACAACGGCCCCACGCAAAGGGCTCAGGGGCTTACCCTCCGGTGGCGGCCGCGCCGGACTGAAAGCCGGTGTCGCCAGCACCCTGCGCCTGGCTCGGATCGTCAAAGTAGTCGCCCACATCAACGTTGCCTGCACCATCCCGCCCCATCCTCAGCACAGTGCCGGCGTGTTCGTATCGCAGCGAGGCTCTCGCTGTCCCTGTAAGTGGCCGTGCGGGAAGGGCCGGACCGGTCTGGTCGGCGGTCTGTTTGTGGTGCTCGGGTACCCAGCCGCTCATCGAGTCGAACATCACCTGTCAGGTTGTTGCCAACCGGGGGGGGGCCAGGGCATCACGGGCTCTGCGGCGGTGCAGGACACAGCAAGACCTTCCTGTGCCACGGCCTGTGAACGTGCTGCGCAATGCGGCACCCCCAGAGCCCGGGATGGTCCAAACACACTCCCCCTGATCTATAATACCCTGTCCATGTCTCGCAGTGGCGGACTCTTCGGGTGGCCGCAGGCATCATCTCCAGAGCAAGCTGGTTGCAGCAAGAACTTACGGTCCCAGTCACTGAAGAGGCTGCCTAGAGGTGTACGAACTGCTGCAAGAAGACTCGGACAGCCCCATACATGCATACTATTCGCGACTCAACCCAGCATACCACCGGCTGCGCAGGAGCGCCATTGCAGCGCCCCAGCAAGGAACCACGGAAAAGGCGATGCTTACCTTGCCCTCCTCAGGGTTGGACGACATGCGGAGGCCGACGGACGGGCCAGAACGGACCGACGGCGCCACAGCAGCAGTAGGGCCACGAAGGGCCGGTACGCCTGCCATCGGGGAGAAGGCGAGCGCCGGGGCGGCGACAGCAGCAAGGATGGACGCCCGGATCATGGTTGTGTTGGATTATGGAGGAGACGACGAAGCTACAGTGTGTATGGATTACGGCCCCTTAAGCCCCCATGGCTAAAGGGGCCGAAATGAGTTTCCCTAGGAATTGGATCCATTGGTTCGTTTCCGAAGGGTGACTGATTGGCTCCAAGCGGCCAAGGTAGGGCGTCGAGGAAGAGCGGGCGGGGTGGTAGGTGTGTCCTTGCGAGGGCTTCCTGCCACTCGGCCTTCAAGGCGTCCACCCTTGGCGCCGTGGCGAGTGGGAGAGAGATCGGGGATTTAAGAGGGTACGGCGGTCGAGCCGGTACAACGCGATAGTCCGCGGGACGCGCAGCTATGCCGATCGCGGTTGACACAGACCCACTCGGGAGCGGGCTATTCTCAGGGAGCAAGTTCAAGGGCGTTCAACGAAGTGGGCGCTCAGAGTACGATGTTGAGGTGGAGCTGCAGGTGCGACCCTTGCTACGCCCGCTGATCCTCGCAATCCAGCCCCCCCTGCCGCGCTGTTGCTCCCAGTCGCGTCTGTCGCGTTCATGCTCTCAGCTAAGCGTGCGCACTGGCGGTCGTCGTGGCTGAGCAGGACATAAATCTAGGGAAGGCTGTCATGTGCGGGTATCTCAAGATTAGCGGGCTCACCGACGAGTTCCCGGTGCTGACAACCTACTTCGAGGCCGAGATTGTCGGGAAGCACCACGCGTTCGTCACAGACAAGTGGGACGCAGACGAGCATACCGATCGAGACCACTGGTCCAAGTTCCCGGCGTTTTCGCGGCATGCGAGTAACATGAAGGCGGCTCACATGTCGATCGACCCGTCGACGTCGGACTTCATTTTTATGCGCTGGAAAGAGCACTTCCTCGTCCCGGACCACCGCATCGTGTCGATCCCGGGCGCCTCATTTGCGGGATTCTACTACTGCGTCTATGAACGTGCGGTGAGTGCGCCCCTGTGCGCCCCCGCCTCGCCCCGTGCGTCCCGGCGGCAAGGCTCCTGACGGCGCTGTCCGGCGCGCCCACAGACTGCGCAAATCGAGGGGTACTACTTCCACCAGTCCTCGGAGATGTTCCAGTCGCTGAACCTCCGACACGTTCCCCAGCGGTCTTTCGCTGGATTCAAGTTCAGATAGTGGCGATGGGCGCGGCGGCCCGCGTCAGCAGGATAAATATGTGCAGATCATCAGTCAAGCGCGATTGCGGGACGACCGGTGGCGGTGGTGCAGCACGGGCGCGCGGTGTGCCGAGATCCTTGCAGCAGCTGTATTGACATGCTACAGACTGTTGCAGACTCTGCATTACAGCACTGTGTAGTCGAGGTGGCTGCCTCAGACCTTGCCTGGGACAAAGGACACGGCCGAGGTCCACGACTCGCCGGGCGCGAGCTTCTGGGGCTTTGCGGCCTTCACCGACTCGACGCACGCGAACTTCTTGTAGCCCATGCCCTCGTTTCCGTAGGGCGACCACAGCACAGTGTCTTCCCAGCCCTTGATGTTGCGGATGGTGACGGACTGCTCCGGCTTGACCCCGTCCACGAACTGGACCTCGCCCGCAACGCCCTCGTACACAGAGTCGACCTCCTTGTCAAACTTGATCACCGAGCGGGTCTCCTTGGTCGTGGTGGGCGGGTCCTGCATCTTGTCGAGGAATGACGAGCCCTTGAACGCGCCGCGCACCTCGGCCTTGTCGATGTCAGAGGTCGCGAAGTAGGTGTGGAGCGCGGCCTGAAAATCCCACGCCTTGTCGTCCGTGTTGGTCACCGTCAGCTCGCAGTCGAGGCGGTCCTCGTCGAGGCCGACGCGGTACACCGCCTTGAACTTGTTGGGCCACATGGCCATGGTCTCCTCGTTCTCGACCAGCTCCATCGTCACCGACGGGTTCTCTTTGTCCTTGGACATGTCGTTGGACACCTTCCACACGAGGTTGCGCGCGAAGCCTGCAGTGGACGCTGCACGCTCAGCCAAGTTGCCAGTGGTTGTGTGCGCGCACTACACTTTTCCTTCTCTCAGCGCACCCATTGCGGCTCTACTCGCTGGGTGGAGCCGGAGGAAACCGTGCTGCTGGATTTCGCCCGGGCCGAATTGCGGGAAGCAGTGGGGCACGCCGCCCGAGATGGGCTTGGAGCCGTCCATCTTGGCGTCCGGACGGATGAAAAGAACCTGGCAGGAGAATCGAACTCATGCGGCGTCCACGCGGAGGGAAATGGTGCTGCATCCCATGAGTGGGGAGCAGTGCGCAGCAAGGTTCTAGGGCTTGGCATGGCAGCGAGGGCAGTGCAAGGAGCAAGAAACCTCATGAGGGGCCTTGTAAGAGCCGACGCAGGCACCGAACGGGTAAATGGTCGCCGAGTGGCCGTTCGTGTGCTTCTGTGCAGGGGTGTGGCGCATGTCGCATGTTAGCAATCGCAACGAGTTTGGCATGGTGGCGTGTTGGCGAGCTTGGGCCCGCAGCACATTCCATGCAGCACCAACAGCCATGTCAAGCAAATTCATCCCACCAGAGTCAGGATTTGACCAGCTCGATCGTGTCAAGGTCCATCTTGAGCGCAGTCCTGCGCGCCCCATCACGCCGAGCGTCAACTACGCCCCCCAATCCCCAAACAACACAGCCCGCAGCGGTGGCGCCCGATTCTTCAACAGCACGAGGCAGCGGGTGGTGGCAGATAATGTAGATCTTTCTCACAGGCTCGGGAGGACAGGGGCAACGGGCAGTCCTGGGGCTAGCAGGGGAACGGCGGAAGAGGCGCAGCGTAAGGAATCTCCACAAACGACGCAAGAAGGATCGTACCTGCCGGTGAGGTGATCGCGCGGGCCGGCCGCAGTGCGGAGAGACGGCTTGAAGGAGCGGATAGTCGACACGCCGGGCGCGGCAGTGAAGCCGAGAGCGCCATCGGCGACGAGGAACGCCGCGAGGATCGGGAGAGTGAACCGCATTCTTCGATTGGTGGAGGACCGAGGTCGCTGATCCCTCTTGGATGTCATCCATGGTGAATGGCTCCAATGGACTGGAGCCATTCGCCACGGGGAAACGAGCAATCACACCCTGATCTGCGAACGCGGTGCTGCTGGGCGAGGCGGCAATGACGAGCCCGTAGTCAGCTTGTCGAAGCCGCCCATCGTTGAGGCCATGGCTTCAGCTGAGCAGCAACGTTCACGTCCTACTGCGGACCCCAGTCTCATGGATGGGGACCCAGCCAGCCTCGACAAAGTTGTTACCGGAACTGGGAGCGGGAGTGATCCGACGGGCGCAGCTGGTTCAGCAAGTGCAGCGTGCGGAACAAGCGAGGGACCTTCAAAAGGCAGCTCGGATGTTGCGGCCGCTGCTGATGAGGGGGAAAGAGGAGAGGATGCGAGCTCACCAGAACCGAGCGACGATGAGAGCGGAGACTCTGACGCAGAGGAAGAGCTTATCAAGGAGGAAAAGGCGCGCGCCCCAATACCTCCCCCGAATCCGAGTAAATATTCGCTTGCTTCACGCGTGTGCGCGTATCCTTGCTGAGTCAGTGCGAGACTGCAGATGCGAAGGAGGCTCCAGCGATCGGTGGAGGTGCACGGGCCAGAACACGAGAAGACCATTGAACACACACTAAAGCTGGTACGTCCTGGCCCCGCCCCTGCCCCCCCCACGACAACCTCTGGGTAGCTACAGTGGATCATCACGGCCCAAGGCTTAGATTCCAGTGCCTGTGTCCGGCTTGGCACTGCTGCGACGGCGCTGATCTCGTTCGCCGCCGCGTACAGGTAAGCTCGCTCATCGCGCAGTACAAGCTGAACGACACGGAGGCGCTGCTTGACGATATCCTCCCTGCGTGCAAGGCGCGTGGCGGCAACGTGTACATTCGCGCGATCCAGAGCCGGGCGTTCTGCCTCTTTAAGCAGTACAAGTTTGAGAAGGCACTTGAGGTGTTCCATGAGCAGGCTGAGCTCGTTGGCCCCAGCGCGGCGCTTTTTGAGAACATGGCACACACATACAACTCACTTGGGGACTACGAAAGCGCGGGCAAATACTTTCTCCAAGCGATGGCGTGCATGGGCAAGGAGGGAAACAACGGAAAGAAGGGTGGCATCCTCCTCGGGCTCGGCATCGTGCGCGAGCGACAAGGCGACCCCGCCGCAGCCCTTCCGATCCTCCAGCAGGCACTCGAAAACTACAAGCAAGCGGCTAGGTGCGCCGTTACGCCTCAGGCGCTGCTTGTGCGCGCACGCGCTCGCCTGCGCCGTGTCCGTCGCGAATCCGCACGCGAGCGTACAGGCGCCCTGTCCCTCAGCGCGGCGCGATGCGCGTGGCAGGACGGATGAAAGCTCATCGCTGATCGCCAAGGCGCACATGTCGGTGGGCCAGTGCCACGAGGGTCTCGGGCACCTGGACGATGCCGCGGCCCACATCCGCTCTGCGGTGCAAATCTTCGAGAAGACGTGCGGGCACTCGTCGCCGCTGACAGCGAACGCGCTGGGCGTGCTTGGGCGTATCTTCATCGCGCAGGGCAAGTCGGAAGAGGCCGAGCCGCTCGTCCTCGAGTCGCTCAATCTCGAGGCAGCCAAGGACGCCTTCCACCCAGACACCGTGTGGCGGCTCCTTAACACGCTCAAGGAGATCTGGACCGACGGAGGGCGCCAGATGAAACTGGAGGAGCTCAACGCCAAGTGCAAGCGCTACGAGCCAGCGATACAGTGCTGCACGACCCGCATCGACGAGCTGAAGTTGGAAGAGAATGCAAAGGAGGTTGGAACGGTCTCGGTGATTTTCAAGACTGCTGGCGAGCTCTTCATGCTCGCAGGGATGTACCGGCCGGCGCAACTGTACCTTCAGCGCGCCCTCGCGCTTCTGAAACGAATCAGCGACTTCGATTGCACCGTGCTCATCCAGTCCTGCGTTTCCTCGCTGGAATTCCTCTCAAGTATCGTCTAGGCCTTCTGCGAACCGGCACAGATGTCGAAAAGGAGCTACGCGTGTGGATCGTAGCGCTCGCACGCAGCCAATACACTTGGGCGTTGTTTTGAATGTACATACGCAGCAGCGTGCTACTCCGAGGGAGCGCAACGGCATTCCCTCCATGCGCGATGTCCTAAAATTGGAAGTCGGTTGCTACGGGTGCGCTGCGCTCCGCGAGCGGCGACGGCGGCGCGGTCCAGGTGCGGCGCGAATCGTGAGGCCCGGTGTTGCGCTCCCGCTGCAGCCGTGCATACATGGCGCGGCGCGTTTCTGTCCCGGCCAGTCCTTTGTCGAGTAGCGCCGGCCGCCCCCCTCCGGCGGCCTCGGCTGTCGGTGGCACCCAGCTCTCCCGTCCGGCGCCACCATGTAGGCGCCTCGGAAGCTGCTCCAGCTGACGCCGCCGCGCCGCAGCATCCGCCGCAGCAGACCTGACCAGGTCCAGGTGAACCCCCTTCTCAGGCGCGAGTGTCGCGCGCTGTGGTGCCCACTCCACGTCTCGGATGCTCAGCTGCGTGTCTGCGATTCGCCCGCGCCTCTCCAGCACCGACATGTACCGCTGCACAAACGCTTCTCGCCGTTCGGCCTTGGACTGCCAGCCGCGCTCAAACATACCGAGATCCCGCGAAACGCGCAGCGACGAAAACCCCTTGCCCCGTCGCTGCTCCCCGCAGAGGCTGTCCGTCCACCAATCCTCCTTCGAGTACAGAACCGACGTCTTCGGCCTGTCCGTGGCTGCACCGCGCGCCTCCATCTCCGCGAGCACCACATGGGCCAGCTCGCTGCTGTCTCTACTTGCCTCCACCTGAACAGGGGAGCCAATAGAAGCGCGGGCCGAAGCGAGCGTCGTTGCGAGCTTTGTTCCATCCATCGGGCTGCGAGGTGTGGCAGGCATCGACAGCTTCAGCGGCGGGACCACGATCGGAATCACGTCGTTTCGTGGCCCTCGCGTGTGAATGAACTGGTGCGTTTGCGAATTCACGTCTTCAACCTTGGCGCCAAGCTTCTGCGGATGCTGGCCAGCTTCGCGGCCAAACGGGATCCCGCACGTCCAGCTCTGCAACAGGGTGGACCGCACGGTCAGTGTCACGGCCTAGCCCCAAACCCCTAGCGTGTGACCAGGCATGAGACAGGTCTCACTCCACTGTCTGGCCGAGCATTGCACCAGCGACGGGTAGGCAACGTACCGAGGATAGGCGCGCGCGCTGGCACTGCCGCGCCCACTCACTGTTGAGCGCCAGCGGGCGCGTTCCCCGCCTCTCATCCTTGGGGTCACTTTGCAGCGGCACGACAAAGTCCGGACGGCGGTGACGCCGATTTATGGGCATCTTTGGCCGAGAGCCCGGAGAGTAAGCAAGCTTGCACAAAGAGGGGGTACAGCACAGCTCTCGGCCCTCAACGTCCAGCCGACTGATCCCGAAAAGTGGACCACATTGGATTGTGGTTGAGTCAAAATGTTTACTCAACAGGGTTTTCAAAGGTTCCGCCCTCATTGCTTCTCTTCCGCAGGCCTGTCGACGAGACCACGCCCGGGTGCGTGGTGCTAGCTTGACGGTTCACGGCACACGTTTTTGCTCTACCGGGTGGAGCAGGACCTATTTCATTCAGGGGATCGACGTTGCGTAACACAAGCGGCGTACTCTAGGAATTATGGCGACTCAGGTTCTTTCCGATGCCCGTCCAGCAGCTTTCAGCTTGTTTGCTTTTCAGTGCTGAGGAAGGTGCTGCGATTTCCGCACTCGGGTTTCGTGGACACTTCAAGCTGGCTTAGACTAGGGATCCCGCACACGTGTCCCGAAGTGGGAAGATCGTACTTTGTTCGGACAGCCTTGAACGCGCGCTGTGCGTTAGGTTGGGACAGGTCAGGCTGATTGCTAGTATTTTTGGCTGACGGCGCGGGTGGGGCTGAACAGCGGATGGTGACGCTTCTGTCTCCGGATAAGCAGACATTTCAGGTCCCGTGGGATGTTGCGATGCGCTCCACCGTTGTGAAGCAGATGCTCGAGGGTACCGCCCCTTTCAGTCAACATCCAACCCGGGTGGACAGGCAGGAGAGCACCGCATTTGTGAAGATGCATCGTGGGTCCTTGGTTTCTGGTTAGCGAGCTGCATGGTTGGTCAGGGGCAATGGGGCGCCGCTCTCAGTCACTGCAGCATCTCTGCTCTGGCTCAATTTCTGTTTCTGGATGCGTCGGGCGTGCTTGTCTGGTTGTCACATTGCAGTGCATCGACATTGTGTTCCACTGCGGTTGTGTAGGAGGGGGCCTTCCTCTTTGTAGCGTTGTGCGCTGCCCCGTAGGAGGGGCGAGGCAGCGCCTGGAAGGAGAGTCGTGATAAGACGGTGCGTGGCGCTGGCGATGGTGACCACTTGGGGCACAACCCCACCAGCTGGAACTCGTATGTGACTTGCGTTTCGTTTGCTGTGAGCAGATAATGAGAATGAGACTGAGGAGGAGAGCGAGGCGATCCCGCTGATGGACCGCAGCTGCAATGCGACCATCCTCGAAAAGGTTATCGAGTACCTGCAAAAGCACGCTGAGTTCGACAAGACGGGCTCTTCGCAGGAGGACAAGGACACGTGGGACAAGAAGTACGTCGAGGTCGAGGACGAGGTGCTCTTCAACCTCATCCTCGCGGCTAACTTCCTCGACATCAAGGACCTGCTCGACCTGACCTGCAAGACTGTGGCGGAGTACATCAAGCAGTGCAAAACTCCCGAGGAGATCCGCCAGCGCTTCAACATCCCCAACGACTTCACGCCGGAGGAGGAGGAAGAGGTTCGCAAGGAGAACGCCTGGTGCGAGGACGCGCCTAACTGACGTGGCGTGTGAGATGCGTCTGACTGGGGTACTGGGGTGTGTTTACTTATAAACAAAAACTTACACCGCGGCGGGAGTTGTGTTACGTGCAAGCCGTGGTCTCGGCGTTCGTGCCGAGTGCAGCGGCCAACATGGCGCCGTGTTAACTAGGCGACACCCAAACGAGCTGGCCGCGGTCAAAGGTGCTCGATGCGGTTGAGGTAGTGCAGCGTGGCAGCGCCTTCTCCCGAAGTACACAGCGCGCGCGGAAGCCAGACTTCGGTCAAGGAGCAGTTGCTATTGGCAAAGTAGCCACGCGTGTCACCCGGGATTGCAAGGAGCGCCTTGAGCAGGAAATCGATGAAGTCAGAGTGCATCACAAGCACCAGCGGCTTCCGCCCCTCCTGCGCGAGCGCCCACGCCTCCTCCGACTTGACCCACTTCGCCGCAGCCTGCACCCGAGCTGCGATCTTGGATCGTAGCACGCCAGCACGCCAAGTCAGCAGAAGCGCCCTAAGCCGACCAGGCGGTCCCCAAACTCTATTTCGGGGAGCGAGAAAGTTGCGCTGGGCCTCGTACCTCCGCGTCTGTCTCCTTTCCTGCTGTCGAGCCGTTCCAGCAGCCCTCCTGCGGGAGCCGGGACGCGTCGAACGATGCGAAGCGCCCTGTAATCTCTGCGCGTGCAACGTAGGCGCGCGCCCCTCGTGCGTCGGCAGCGGCACGCCGCGCGGCGAAGGCGCGAGCGGGGGGGATGGGGGGCCGTCGCGAGCGAGCGGGGCGCAGACTCTCAAGGGCACCTGTGGCGGAGAGCCCCGGGGCATGGACGAAGCGACCGTCGAGGTCCTTGCGATACATCCCGCCGACCTCAAAGACCAGGGGCGAAACAACGCACGAGGACGCGAGCGCGCGCGCGATCGGCTCAGCTGTCTGAAGAGCGCGCAGCATCGGGGACGCCACAACCTGCCCGGTCCCTCCCGTGGCGGCCAGCACCCCACGCGCAGCACCGTCTGCCTCGCGCATGCCCTTTTCCGAGAGCGCAGGATCATGCACGCGATCTGTCATCCAAATTTGCGTCGCCTAAGCCCGCAGCAAACAAATCAGTGTCCTCCCGAGTCCCGACTGTCCAGAATGACACCGCGCTCGACGGACATCTCCAGCCAAAATTCGTGCGCTTGCGTGACAAAACGCTCGGTATGGCGGCGGATAATTTTCATGCGTCGGTCGTGTACCTCTTCCGCAGAAACATCTCCGCGGGACATCCGTTCCTCGACCTCCAACTGCACCGGAGGCGTCGTGTGATGCTCAGTGCTGGCACACTGCCAAGGCTCAACGAGACTAGGCATGATTTGTGCTGTTACAATGCCAGCGCTGCAGAGCACGGCGTCTTTGCATCACCTGCAAAACATTGTTGGTGCTCTGCCCGTGCCTCACCATCAGAACCCGGATCCCGGAGGGATCGACAGCCTCAGCGGTTAGTCGAAAGGAGCGAGCCTGCGAGAGCAGAAACTCGTTCTGGAAGACTTGCCCCGTCGTGCGAAAAACGGGCAGCGCCCATGTTCTGGCAGCGACGCAAGAACCCGCTGCATACGCGGTGGAACTTCTGAGTGAACGTGCGATTCGCACCACCACCATCTTGAAATCCTGAATCCGGTCGTAGATACTTTTCGTTTTAAATGGTCTGGGCGCAGACAATGGTGGGGGCGAAGATGTTCGTCTACTTCAAGACCGCCTCTGGAAAATTCATGCGCCTTGACGTTCCTTCTTCGGCTTGCGTTGCGGATGTCAAGAGACTCCTGGCGGCTCGGAATCCTGAAGCTGTGGGAGCAGACCCTGCATGCTTCCACCTGGTCTTCCGCGGGCATCAGCTTGCCGAGAACGAGTCCTTCATGGCCGCGGGTATCCGCTCCCAGCAGCTCATCACTGTCGAGCACCGGGCGGGCGCGACCATTGCAGCAGTGCCTGCTTCTCCGGCCGCGAGGCCCGTTCACGGGTATACACCTGCTTCAGCAGCGCCCGAGCTTCCAATCAGCGCCGCAAGGTATACCGCTGAAGGCAGTGATGCTGCTGCTGAGCAAGGCATCCATGCTCTGGCAGCTCAATCTTCAGTGCCAGAGGCTATGAGGCTTGGCCACCGCTTGTCGAGCTCAAATGGCAGCGTGGGGTACTGTTCGGCCTGCGCCGAGAACCAGGGGCGCCTGACAGTGTTTGAGCAGCGGGTCGCGGCGCAAGAGCGAGAACTCGCAGCGAATGCGCGGGAGCTCGCGGCGAGCGTGCAGGCCATCCAGGCGCACCCCCAGTTCTGGTTGCGCTGCTCTGGCGGCGCGATGTACGGCGCTGCCCTCGCGGCGGCACGCAAGCCGGCCGTGGTCGCAACTGACCAGCGGCGCGCGGACCAGGAGCTGGAGCGCCAGCAGCGCGCCGTGCAGGGGCAAATGGCTCCAATGCAGGGGCAGGCCGTGCCGCGGTCGCTTGGTGCGCGCCTCGATGCACTGGAGGCCGCGGCGAGGCACGCGCGCCCGGCCCGCGCGCGCGCGCGCGCGCGCTCTGTCTCTCTGTCTGTCCCTCTCTCTAGCTGGCGCGTGACGCTGCGCCATGCAGCAGGCGGGAGGCGCCTGCCAAGGGCGCGGCCGAGCGAGCGGCAGAGGCGGGCGGCGGAGACGGCGGGGCGCTGCTGGCGCGCGTCGCGGAGCTTGAGCGCGCGCTGAAAGCGCTGCCGGCGCGGGAGGGCGGGCGCGCCGCGGGCGAGGCGGCGCCGGCGCAGGCGCTAGAAGCGCTGGTGGCGCGCGTCGAGGCGCTAGAGCGGGGCGCGGGCGGAGGCGTCGGCAGCGGGGGAGGGGGGCTTGAGGCGAAGGTGAGCGCGGTGGAGCGGGCGCTGGGCCTGCTGGAGGGCAAGGTGGCGGTGCAGGTGCGGCGCGCGGAGCAGGCGGTGCGGGAGCAGCGACAGCGCGCTGTGGCGCAGGGCGTCGCGCCGCGGGAGGCCGCGCGGGTGGCGCCTAAGGGGGAGGACCACCGGGAGCGGATCGCGCGGCACCGGGCGGAGGCTGAGGAGGAGGAGGTTCGGCGGCTGGCAGAGGCGCACCGCGAAAACCAGGAGTGGCGCGCGCAGACGCGGCTGGCCGCCACGCGCGAGAGCGGCGGGCTTGCGCCCGCAGGCGCTGCGCCGGAAGGTGCTGCCGCTGAGGGAGGAGATGTGCCGGCGCTGGAGGCGCTGGAGGCGGAGGGTGGTAATGGCTCTCGGGACGGGGTGGGCGCGGAGGGCGGGGCGCGCGCTGAATCCGCGGATGAAGTGCGCGCTCAAGCCCGTGCGGCGCCGCCGCGGCGGATCGGCACGGCGGCGGATGGCCCCTCACAGGACAAAAGCCCAGCTCCGTCGCCCTGTCCCGCCACGTCCGCTGCAGCGCAAGGATTCGAGGGCGGGGCGGCGATGCAGCTGCAGGCTGTGGGGCGGGACGAGGGCGGCGGGGAGTCGTGCGTGTGCTGGGAGGGGAAAGGGGCCGTCAGCGGGGGCAGCGACGGGCGGCTGCGCGTGTGGCGCAGCGAGGCAGGTGCTCCCGCGAGCTCGCAGGGCCTCCGCGGGCCTCGATGGAGGCTGGCGGGAGAGGTTTTGGCGCACCCGGGGGGGGTACACAGCGTTCGGTCGCTCGGGGAGGGGCGGCTGGTGAGCGGCGGAGAAGACGGGTGGGTGCGCGGCTGGCAAGTGGACGGAGAGGTATCGACCTCCGTGGTGCTGCGATGGAGCATCGACACGCGGGAGAAGCAGGGGGGTGCACACGGGGAAGGTGAAAGCGAGGGCACGGGGGTGACGTGTGTTCTGGCGGGCAACGGCGACGGGCGGGTGTACTGCGGGGTGGAGACGGGCAGCCAGGTCCTGGTGTGGGAGCGGGACGGCGGCGAGTTTGTCGGGCGGCTGCGCGGCCACGTGTCGTGGGTGACCGGGATGGAGCTGGTGCTGAGCGAGACGGTGCTTGTGACGGTGTCGTATGATGGTTCTCTCCGGGTTTGGGGCGTGGGAAACAAGGGGAGTGCTTTCTTCTTCGAGGCGGCGAGACACACGCTTGCGACGCACCACCGCCCACAGCAAGGGCTTCTGTGCGTGGTGCGAGCGGCTTGGGAGCGAGCCGGGGGAGGCGAGGCGGTAGACGAGGCGGGGCGGGCGCGGGTGGACGAGGTGGTGACCGGAAGCGAGGGCGGGGAGGTTGACGTGTGGCGAGTGGACAGCAGGGGCGGCGCGGTGGAGGTGACGCACGTCGCGGGCGCGCAGCACAGCGCAGGGGGCGGCGCCGAGGTCGCGGCGGTGTGCGCCATGGACGGGAGGAGCGTGGCGAGTGGCGGGGCGGACGGGAGGGTCGTGGTGTGGGATCGCGGGCACGACGGCGCCCTCGTCGCGGCAGGGGAGGCCATGGCCCTGCCGCGGGGAGACGGCGGCGCGGAGCCGGCGCTGGCGCTGACGGGCCTCGCGCTGGCTCCAGAGTCGGGGAGGGTGGTGGTGTCGGCAGCGGCCAGGGAGGAGGGCGCCGTGGCCAGCGAGAGCGTCCTGCTCTTGGAGACGCCCGCGCGCTGACCTTCGAGTTCGCCGCAGAGCTGGTGGGCGCGCCAGCGTGGACTCAAGGGCCAATAAAGAAAGTTCACTTCACCACTTATTACACGCTAACTACACGATAATTACACGCGGCCTCTCCCTTGAGAGTGGGAGGGCCCTCGCCGCGCAGGGTGCCCCCTCAGGCCGGTGGCGCATAGTCCCACTGCTCTGGGCTGTGACGGTCTCCCTTCCACTTGGGCACGCCGTCGCGCCAGTGGTTCTCGGCGTAGCGCAGCGGGCGCAGCTTCCCGGCCCAGTCGGCCGCTGGCGGGAGGCGCGCGACGCGGTGAGTGTCGCGCGCGGAGGGAAGTGGGTCGCCTCCGTGCTCGCGCAGCCAGGCGGCGAAGTCGCTCTCGCGCTGCAGGGCTGCCGCCTTGCCCAGGCGCGCAGCGCGGGCGAAGCCGGAGGGGTCCTCTGTCGAGTCGGGCCCTCGAAGCGCCGCTTGTTGTATCGCGAGGGGTCGTCGTACGGCACCCGCGGCTGCGGCGGCAGCGCCATCGGCGCCCTGCCCGTCGGTGCTCGCCCTGATGTGGATGGCCAGGACCGCGCGGTAGGGCCCGCGCCCTGCGTTGGAGACTGGGATGAGGATGGAGGCGAGACTGGGGCGAGACTGGGGGCTGGAGCGAGTCTGTAGGTGAGGCTGGGGGCTGGAGCGAGTCTGTAGGTGAGGCTGGGGGCTGGAG
>Ga0115567_10002123_pt1 | contig 19694 bp, 22 predicted proteins | sample COGITO_mtgs_1204_2_FD_88679 | JGI IMG/M metagenome (GOLD analysis project Ga0115567, IMG submission 88679) | Pelagic marine microbial communities from North Sea - COGITO_mtgs_120412 | ecosystem: Environmental > Aquatic > Marine > Epipelagic | place: Germany:Helgoland, sampling site Kabeltonne... | reverse complement strand
GTAAGGTAGAGGTTGTCGTAGAAGACTTTAACTTTATTGGCGGTGGTGGAGGTGACAACAGTGGCAACAATAACGCTCCACGCTCATCAAGCTCAAATTCAGATTCATCAAACTCAAAAAAGTCCGATGATGTAGTCGTCGAGGAAATTGATGACAAACCAATTGATTTAAGCGAAATACCATTTTAGTAGAGAAAGAATATATATTATGAGCGAACGAAGAAAACCAGATATCGCATATTTTGACTATAAAGACGTTAAAACTATGCAAAAATTTATTAACCAGTTTGGCCAAATTGAGCCAGCTAGCAAGACTGGTCTATCGGCTAAACAACAGCGTGCACTCGCAACTGCGGTAAAGCGTGCCAGACACCTTGCGCTGCTTCCATTCGTTGCTGCTGGATAGGGGGTAGATATATGCTTGTGGTTCTGTCGGAGGATTTATTATGAGCTACGGACCAACGGATCTAAAAAAAGGTACGGTAATTGAGCTGGACGGGAAGCCGTTCAAGGTTATTGAGTACTCTCAAAAAGTCATGGGCAGGGGTGGCTCGATTGTAAACGTTAGGATTAAAAACCTTATAGACGGTACAGTTCTGGCCAAGACTTTTAAAGGCGCCGACAAGATTGATTCAGCAAATGTCACATCTCAATCAGTCCAGTATTTATACTCTGACACTGCACTGCACTTTATGGACCCAAAGAGCTTTGAACAATTTGAGATCAGTGATGAGCTGGGTGAAGAAGCAAAGTCTTATCTAAAAGAGGGCGATACGGTTAGCTTGCAGTTTTTTAATGGTCAAGTCATCACTGTTGAGTTGCCGAAGAACGTCTTTTTAAAGGTCACTTATGCTGAGGATGTTGTGAAAGGCGACACAGCTAACTCAATTACAAAAGAGGCGGCTGTTGAGACCGGACTGAGTGTAAAAGTTCCAGCCTTTATTAAAGTTGGTGATGTCATTAGTGTTGATACTGAGACTGGGGCATATCGAGAGCGTAAAAAGGACTAATACATGTCTGCACCGTTGCGACATACTATGCTAGCGATTCCGACAGAATCATATCTGTGCGGAAAGCGATTTGATAAAGTCCCAGATCACATTAGTGTACTGCCATGGTTTGACTTAACTGATATTAGGGGCGATTTTATGCGCCACGCAGCACAAATATGTACTGAGCAGGATTCGTTTGAAGTTTATCCTGGTGAGGATATGATCGTTGGAGGCACCGGCTTTGAAAAGCCAGCCCAGCAACTGATTAGTCCAGAGCTTAAGCAGCTTCACGGTATCCTTTTTCAGACAGCTGTTGATCTAGGTATCGTGTTCTCGCACCCTGAGTGGCTCGGTGCGAGCTATACGCCACATTTAACCCGTGCACATATACCTGGTGCTATGGCAGTGAGTCACTTAACGGTGATTGATAATCATCAGGTTGATGGTCGTGATAGAGGCGTAAAGACTATAACGCAAAAGTTGGCTCTTGGACAGACCACATGAAGCAGCGCCTTGACCACTTGTTAGTAAAAAACGATATGGTGCCGACTCGGAGCCAAGCTGAGAGTTACATTCGACTCGGGCAAGTTAAAGTTAATGGGAAAGTCGTGCAAAAACCCGGACACTTTGTTGGTGCGGATGCTGATATAGAGTTTGGGGTCTCACAACAATACGTTAGTCGTGCTGCGCTCAAGTTAGCATCGGTAACAGATGTAATGGGTATCTCTTTTAAAGGTATGATAGTACTAGACGTTGGCTCAAGCACTGGTGGTTTTACTGACTATGTACTGCAACATGGTGCCGATAAGGTTATTGCCGTTGATGTAGGGACGAATCAACTGCATCCACGTCTACGAGCCGATGAGCGAGTTGAGTCGTACGAGAAGACTGACATCAGAGACTTCACGTTAGCCAAGAAGGCTGATATTGCAGTGATTGATGTGAGTTTTATATCGATGACTAAGGTACTGAGTGCGGTCACACGACTCATTAAGTCGAACGGTCAGATCGTAGCGATGGTGAAGCCGCAGTTTGAGGCTGGCAAGGACCAGCTTAATAAAGGTGTGGTTAAAAACAGTGCCAGGCGACGAGACATATTACAGATATTTGAAATGTGGTGCCGACAAAACAGGTTTGTAATCTTAAAAAAATCTGACAGTGCCGTGGCTGGTGAGAAAGGTAACGTCGAGCGATTTTACCTGTTACAGCCCGAGTAAACTTGTCTGATTATGCTATAGTTATGACAATGCGTAAGGTGCGGAGACTTGTCACAAAAAAGTATATTTGGATGCCGATTGTCGGTGTTTTTGTATTGATACTTGCCGTACAACTCGTGTGGCCAAGTAGCTATAGTCGACCGCTTACATCTTGGGCAGACCTGAGCGTATCACTCAGCAGGACTGATGCAATCGTTCAAACATGTGAGACCCAGGTGGATGACAAAGAGGTCTCATTAAAATCAAAAGGGAGTGAGGTACTGCACATCGTCAAGCCGGCAGATGTCGGTGCATCATTTGATTGCAAGGCGCTTGCAGGAAGGTTGACGAGTTACCCATATACGTCACGACTTGTTCCATTTAGTTTGTTCAAAAGACTGGCAGATCGAGGACCTCAACTGCGGGTTGAACGTACCGATAAAACGGATCCAGCGCTAGAGTCACTCTCATCCAACCTTGCGGTGGCACCTCACAATGCTGAAGTTGAAATTAATGCCGGCGTCGTTGGAGTTAGCAAGGAGGTAGCTGGTTCGACATTTGATGTGGATCAAACAGTCACACAGCTTGAGCGAGTTACGTGGCCACAAAGTGGGTCATCCCGTATGACGGGTAAACGCGTGACGGCAGCTGTAACAGGTAAGGATCTTCAGCCTGTAGTCGATTCACTGGAGGGTATTTTATCAAGTGGTATGAAACTGCAATATAAAGACAAGTCTACCACAGTTGATAGGTCGATATTGGGGTCTTGGATGAGTGTTTCAATAAATGATAAAAATCAGCCAGAGGTTACGTATCATACTGAGTCTATTCAAAAGTATTTAGTTGATAACACAAAAACTCTTAAGGGTGCTCTTGCGATGCCATCACTTGATGCGGTGGTCTCGAGTAAAATAATCACAAGCTCACTTGAGAAGTCTGAACCACAGGCAACCATGTCACTCATTGTAGTTGGCTCAAAATCACCGATCAGTGCTACGCCTGAGTCAATCAAGCAGTACGTGTCGGAGTTAGAAGGCAGAGGCGAGTCAGTTGCTCTGTTTGTCAAAAAGATTGGCGGTGGTACACAGTACGGCGCAAATGCTGAGAGGGTCTACACTTCGGCTAGTACATACAAGTTATTTGTAGCCTATTCCATCATGAAGCGGATAGACGCAGGCGAGCTAAGCTGGAGTAGCCCAATCATCGGCACAACCACAGAGGCGTGTTTTGAGAGGATGATTGTTGTATCAGACAATGCCTGCCCAGAGGCTTTTTTGGCCCAATACGGCTTTGGAGCCGTGCAAGCAGAGGCTCGTGCTATTGGCGCAAGTCAGGCCTCATTCTCACCAGGTAATATGCGGATTAGCGCACAGTCACTAGCAGTTCTGTTGGAGAAGTTAGACAATGGTAGCCTTGTTTCTGCTGACTCACGTGGCCGACTATTCGGCTTAATGCGGCGACAGGTCTACCGACGCGGTATCCCGGCTGGTACAACCTACCAGGTGGCCGACAAGGTAGGCTTTTTATATGCATTGTTGCATGATGCGAGTATTGTCGAGACACCGCAGGGTAGCTACGTTGTAGTTATCATGACTGATAACAGCTCATGGGGGCGAATTGCAGAGCTCACACGAATGATCGCCTCAACCCTGTAGTCTTACAGTAGTTCTCTCAGCTTTGCAGGGTCTTTGATGACAATTTTTGGTGTTTTAAGATCAATGTAGCCACCTTTAGCAAGCGAGGATAGGGCTCGGCTAGTACTCTCACGAGAGGCGTTAATTGAGCTGGCAATGTCATGACGACGAATTGGTGCGTTGAGTGATAGGACATCTGATTGATCTGGAGTGAATCGTTCAGCATGGGTCAGCAAGAAGCTAGCTAGTCGCTCTTTGACGGTTCGATACTCAAGCGTCATAACACGCTCCGAGTGCAGTCGATACGCCTCAATTGCCATATCAAGTAGTACTGGTACAACATGCTCGTTTTGACGGAGGAACGCCAAAAATTCACTTCTGGCAACTCGCCAAAGCTTGGTGTCACTCAGTGCCTCGTAAGTGATATCTCTATGTAGTCCTGTAAATGCCCAGATGAGTGGAAACAAATCATCGTGTTGACGAACAATCAGGTTGTTCTCCTCGCCATATTTTGTAATGGCGTACGCTTTGACGTAGCCCTCGGTAATGTAGTGAATGCCGCGGGGATCATCGCCTGAGCGAACTATCGACTCTCCTTTTTTGTATGACAGCTGTGTACCAGTATGAAAAAATTGTATTAACTGATCACGAGCTGCTTCATCGGCTAGCATGCGCTCAGTATGACAGGGCGGGGCATATTTTCATAGTCTAGTCATCGTGGTTTGTCAGTGATATTTATCACCCATAAACTGTGAGTAATGGTACGTACAAGCCGATCTAACGTATGTATGATAGAAGTACGTAAGGAGGTAAGTTATGAAAGCTGCTGTAGCAAAAGTATCAGCCCGATTAAGTCGCGTAAACTTTTTTAGTAGGCGTGAGGTAGCCGAGCTATCACGGTTGGTGTTGCCGGACGAGAAGGTGCTTGGTGTTTTGAGTGGGTTCTACAGCGCCGGAACTGCGACTCTCTGCGTCACTTCAAAAAGATTACTACTTATAGATAAAAAATTGTTTCGGTTGAGTTATGAGGACATTCGTTACGAGAGTATTAGTGAGGTGAGCTATGCACAACAGGGGTTTATAGCATCGGTTAATTTTTATTATGTAGGCCGAGAACTTCGCTTTAGATCATGGTACCGACGTGAGTTACGCGCCCTTGCTGAGTATGTGCAAGGCAAGATGTTCTCGCCCGATAAGGCAGAGCAGCACGTCACTGAGATACTCACAAATAACCAAAAAACTGTTAAACCTTTACGCCCACAGGGTGATCAACACTACATGTTAGAGCGCATTCAGCGGTGGCGTAAAGTAACTGAATTTATTGGTCCGCTAGCGATGTTTACTCAGAGTTAGATCTATACGTTGAATTTAAATTCGACAACATCGTCAGGTTGCATGACATAGGTTTTGCCCTCAGTCCTGACTTTGCCAGAGGATTTAGCGGCGGTGAGTGTGCCAGCGTTAACTAGGTCATCATAGTTGACAATATCGGCAGCGATAAAGCCTCTCTCAAAATCACCGTGAATCACGCCAGCAGCTTGCGGTGCAGCGTATCCTTTTTTGATAGTCCAGGCGCGAACCTCTTTGTCGCCAGCCGTGAGATAACTTTGCAGACCGAGTGTGCTGTAGGCAGCATGGATAACTTGTGTAAGCCCAGACTCACTTTGGCCGTAGCTCTCAAGCATTTCGCTTGCTTCTTCCTCTGACATATCTTTGAGCTCTGTCTCAAGCTGTGCATTTACAAACAGACATTGTGCTGGTGCAACGAGTGAGCCGAGCGCCTGTTGTTTATCAGTGTTTGTTAGATCAGCTTCATCAACATTGAACACATAAATTACAGGCTTAGTGCTAATGAGCTGCAGGCTATTAATTACTGTTGCAGCATTTGCGTCTGGGTCTAGCTTTGTAATCAGCGTGTGAATCGCAGAGCTGTCACCAGCTTCTAGTAAATCTTTTATCTTTTTGAGTGCCTCCACGGATGGTTTGCTCGTTGAGTTCGCTTTGGCCTCCTTCTCAAGACGCGGGAGTGCCTTGTCGACGGTTTGCAGATCAGCCAACATTAACTCAGTATTAATGATAGAGATATCGTCTTCGGGGTGAACTCGCTCATGCACATGTACAATATCATCGTTCTCAAATGCCCTGACAATATGCACGATGGCTGAGCACTCGCGAATATTAGCCAAGAACTGATTACCAAGCCCTTCACCCTCGCTTGCACCTTTGACAAGACCGGCGATATCAACAAACGTTACGGTTGCCGGCACAATTGGCGCGTTGCCATAAATCTCAGATAGTTTTTGAAGCCGATCATCGGGGACAGGTACGATACCTGTATTAGGCTCAATTGTTGCAAATGGATAATTAGCCGCCAAAATATCATTTTTTGTCAGCGCATTAAATAACGTTGATTTCCCAACGTTTGGTAGGCCTACGATCCCAATTGATAAACTCATGCATAGTATTCTAACAGATCAGTTATACTGAGTATATGAGTAAAGTTATTTTGATTACGGGGGCATCGTCGGGAATCGGGTTTGCGACACTGACACAATTGGTAGGCGAGGGGCATACCGTGTACGGTACGGCCCGTAAAAAAGAGGACTTGGCGACGATTACAAAAGCCGGTGGCAAGCCACTCGTCATGGAGATGACGGACTACGCCACAATTCAAGCTGGGGTTGATACAGTGATTAAGCAAGAGAAGCGTATAGATGTACTGTTTAATAATGCTGGGTATGGTCTGTATGGTGCGGTAGAAGATGTGCCAATTGAGGCCGCGAAGCATCAGTTTGATGTGAATCTATTTGGTCTCGCTCGGATTACGCAGCTCGTCACGCCATATATGCGAGAGGCAAAGTCGGGTATGGTTATCAATACCTCATCGATGGGTGGCAAAATGTACACGCCGTTTGGTGCATGGTATCACGCCACTAAGCATGCGCTCGAGGGTTGGTCTGACTGTTTACGTTTTGAACTCAAGCATTTTGGAATCAAGGTGGTAATTATTGAACCTGGTGCAATTTCAACGCCGTGGGGGAGTTTGATGCGCGATAATTTAATGAAGTACTCAGGCAAGAGCGTGTACAAAAAATATGCAGAAAAAATGGTTAAGGCTACCGATGGATCATATAAAGATGGGGGTGGGTCTGATCCGAGCGTCATAGCTCGGGTTGTCAGTCTGGCAATTGCGAGCAAAAATCCCAAGACGCGCTACGCAGCAGGTAAGTCAGCAAAAATTGCAATTTTTGCACGTACCAAAATGGGTGATAGATTTTTTGATAAGATCATCGATATCTTAATAAGGTAAATAGTAGGTACGCGACGATCGGAAATAAGATTTAAATCTTATTTAAATATGATTTTACCCAGCTTTTACTCAAATAGTGATTATAAAACCCGAGCTTCACTCTCAAGCATAAGTGGTTTATACTTTATCCTATGAAACTAATAGCTAATTTATGGTCGAAGATGCACGAAGCGTCTCGCAAAAAAATCTACTTAATACTAGTCGGCGTGATGCTTATTGTAATCGTTGCAACAGGCTCGTTGCTTTACAATGCACGGAACGGAGAGGTGTGTGGTAACGATTTGGATTCAAAGATCTATTCTGAGGCCGCGGTGGCTCTAGAGCGCCGTGATAACAAAGAGATTCAGAAGGTTATTGAAAAAATTCAAGACAGTAAAAACTATCGGAGTGATCAAAATTGTATGTACGCTGTCGTGTCATATTATGCGTACACTAAAGATGCCGTTCGAGCACAATCAAACTTAGTTGTTCTACAAAAAGCCTACCAGCAGAATCCAGTTTTAGCAGAACCTTATAAAAAAAGTGGCGTTACTAATCTAGATATCTTAATAGGCAGAGTTAAAGAGCTGCAAGCTGATGATCCAAGCTTCGACACCGACAGGGTATTATTTTAGATGCTGTGCAACATTACACTGAGAGTTAGACAGATGGTATATCTAGTAGTTGCGGCAAGTTTGTTCTTGACCATAGTTCCGGTAGCTTCGGTCCACGCGGTCGTAAACAATAAGCAGAATGTACCTGATCACATTCTTAAAACTCTGAGAGATAATAGCCAGACTATTGATGGTCCAAATTCGACAAAATACGGCACCGGGGGAGCATATTGTGATCAAACTGGAATAAAAATTTATAAGCAAGGACAGGAGTCGTGGTTGTCTCAGGTCAATAATAATAATAGTCAAGAAATTGAGGTTTCAGAGGGTACAAATAAAATAGATCTCTGGTATAACGCTCTTGCATATTCTTGTGACCGAATATTGGGATCGAACGGCCGAGTAGCACAGCAGGCTCTTCAAGAGACGCAGATTAACGTTGTATCATCCCGTGCATCTGTGAGCGGATTGCCTAGTTCACCCTTGACTGTGTCTGGCCTTGACAACAATACGCAACCGGTCAATTTAAACTACAACACAGCCTATTTCTACAATAATCGTTTCGTGAAACGTGGTTTGTTGCCTAACAATCTTCCGAGTGAGGAGCCCGCAGTACGTGCCTTTAGCGTGAATGGCTTGAGTGGACTTTCTGCACGTGAAGCGCCGTACACTATAAATGTTACGGCACGAGACTTTATGGTTAATAGGTTTAACGAGAATGGCACGAGATATCGCTGTGTCTATAATCCTCCGGATTATAGAGACGCAAACGGTCTGGGTGATCGTGGGTGCAGACAAGTCGATCGTAACTTTAGAATATACCTAAAGGTTACACCAAAATATACGGGGTCTTGTTCTATTACAAGTATCAATGGAGTCTCCACATCTAGTGGTGCAACGATTGAGATCCCAGCGGGCAAACAGTTTGGTGCGGGATTTAAGGTTACAAATAATGGCACTGAAGATTGGTCCATGTTTTTTGTGAAAATGGGATCCTGGTTACAGGCTGATAATCGGCGATGGGGACCCAACAGGGTGTCAATTAAAGAGGAAGCGATCCTCGGCGGTACTTTCCCCGTCGTAAGATCTAAGAAATCATCAAGCTGGGCAACCGAAGGCAACACATTCACAGCCCCTAATATAGACGGGGAGTACCAGTTTAGTTGGAGAATTTTACAAGAGGGCGGTACTGCTCAAGGCTTCAAGGATATACCTAATCTCGGCGATTGTAGACACACCGTTAAAGTTGTTACACCAAAGAACTATCCATTTGTTGTTATTGAAGGTGGCGACGTGTACGCGGGAGCAACAATCACTGGAACCGGTAACAGCCAAGCCTCGAATGATTCAAGAAATGCCAACATTACAACTAATGGTTTTCACGGTGACAACGTCGGAAGCGGTTTATCCGGTACTTCAAACGCGCAGTATGCCGTATTTGCGAGCGGTAACATTGGACAACTGGCTCCTGGCCGTAATACATTCAGGGGTAACTATGGATACCGAAGAAATATTAATGACGGAACTCCCCCGGTTAATCTGGCTAGCTTAGACTTCCTGCAAGACGGTCTGTTCGCAAATTATGAAACAGGAGGAGACTACGGCAGATTTTATGGTGAATCCACACCCGCGTTACCTGGAATAGACGTTAGTAATCTCGTAGCGTCCACCCTGCCTGCCACTGCACCCATAGATAGCTTTATTAGTTCGTCCGCCAGCGGAGCTGTTGGGTATGATGGTCCCATTACTATTACGGGTGGTACCGTTCCACTTGGTGCTAAAAAGATCATTGTCGTCAACGGCGACGTCACGATAAGTGGTGATATAAAATATCCGTTACTTTACAATAACGATCAAATACCGAGCCTTCAGATTATTGCGCACAACATTTATATTAACCAGGAAGCACGACGAGTCGATGCTAATTTAGTGGCTTGGCCGAATGGTTCAAAAGACGGTATTATCGATACGTGTGGTAATAACGGTGGGAGTGGTTTATGGCCGTCGGTTATGGTCATCAGCTCATGCAAGGACGTTCCAGATAGTTTTGTTATCAATGGATCAGTATCGGCGCGTAAGATCTTGTTAAAAAGAACTGGTGGTACGCTTGGGTTTAAAGATACCGCAGCAGACGTATCGTGTTACCTCGCCAATTATACCGACGATTCGGATTCACCAAAAATTACACCAGACCCCAAGACTGCGGTAGACAGGTATGCAAAATGTGCGGCGGAGCGGATTAATGTCAGTCCCGAGGGGTGGTTGTCGGAGTTTAATATAAATGACAGTACGTTGCAGTCAGTTCCAACGAGCACAAAAGAGCTGCCTCCGATATTTTAGATAATTTTAAGGGGTAAAAGCGTTGGCACGGTATAATGCTTGTGCTAAACTGAGAATAAGCATGAAAAGTTCAATTTTTAACTCGGTGGGCGAATTCTTTGCACTTGATATTGGCAGTTCTGCTATACGAGTTGTACAGCTTCGAGGATCAGGCACCAATCGCACCTTACTTAAGTACGGTGCAGCGCCAATTGACGTAAAGATGGCGTTATCTGACGCACAAATTGATCAAACTGCAGTTGGCAAGACGATCGTAAGTTTACTTGCTGAGGCTGATATTACAGCAAAGAATGTGGTTGTTGGATTACCCTCGAATAAAACGTTTGTAACTGTAGTTGATTTACCAAGAATGAACCCTCAAGAGCTTGCGAGTACGATTAAGTACCAGGCGGATCAATACATTCCGATGGCGGTTGATGAGTCAAAGATCGATTGGTCTGTGATTGGAGACTCTCCGGCGGAAGAGGGCAAGGTTGAGGTGTTGCTTGCGAGCGTCACAAATCAGTTCAGTGAGAAACGCATGGAGTTGCTCGAGTCAGTAGGTCTAAATGTCATCGGCCTTGAACCTGAGGCGCTTGCTTTGGCGCGATCCTTGACACCAACTGGTGGTACATCAGGCGCACAATTAATTATTGACATGGGTGAGTATGCGACTGATATTGTTATTACACTCGCTGGCTTGCCTCGTTTAATACGATCTATTCCAACTGGTGGACAAAGCTTGCTAAAGTCTGCGATTCAAAACTTGAATGTTGATGAAAATCAGGCCCGTCAATTTGTGTATAAATTTGGATTCGATAAAACAAAACTCGAGGGTCAGATTTACAAAGCACTTGATCCATCAGCACAAGTTGTGACTGCTGAGGTACAAAAATCGATTAAGTTCTTTAGTGCGCGATATCAAAATACACCGATTTCAAATATTGTCACATCAGGTGCAGCCGCGCTTTTACCAGGGTTTCACCAATATTTATCGGAGGCCGCAGGAGGTGTGCCTGTGCAAGCTGGAAACAGCTGGCAAAACGTGAACTACAGCAACTCTGCGCACGAACAACTGATGAGCATGAATCATCAGTTTGCTGTAGCTGTTGGCTTGGCCGAGAGGAGTAGTCTGTGATTGAAGTTAACTTACTACCAGCAGTGAAACGTGAATACCTCAAAGCACAACAGATGAAGCACGCTGTTATTGTAGGATCAGTACTCATATCGGCTATCGCTGTTGTTGTGCTGGCATTACTATATATGTACGTCAATATTGTACAGCCGCAACATCAAAAGAATATCCAAAAAGATATTGATGCAGCCCAGCAGGAGATCAAAAGTAAAGAGAACGGTGTAAAAATTGTTACTGTCCAGGGTGTGCTCGAGACGTTGCCTGGACTCCAGGACCAAAAGCTAATCACATCAAACTTATTCACCTATTTGACAAGTTTTACACCCCGAGAGGTTAGTTACAGTAATATTAAATTAGATCTTGAGGGTAATACACTTGTACTCCAGGGTACGGCAACTAATTTTGAGCAAGCAAATATTCTGGCCAACAACCTTAAGAGTGCCAAGTTCACATACAAACAGGATGACGATCAGCAGACAGCGACGCCGTTCTCAAACGTAATCTTTGATGGGTTGAGCAGAAGCGACCAGGCGCAAGATGGCAAAAGTGTTAGTTTCCAGATAACCTTGACGGTTGACCCGGTCATCTTTAGCCAGGCTGTCAAAGACGGTGCGATTAGTGTTAACTCTTCATCCGAGGATTTGTTGTTGCAGTCTGAGCAGCCATTTATAGGAGGATCACAATAATGGGTGACAAAACTATAAAACAAGGTACAAAACGAGAGAAGATTAGTAAAGCTAACTCAACTGTCTTTATAGCGGTGGCCATAGCTTCAGTTCTAGTAATGTTTTGTGCTATCTCGTTTAAGTTTTTGTGGAACAGACTTGGCTACAATAGTCGAGTGATCACCGCTAAGACACAGGCACGCGACCAGCTTAAAGATAACAGCAGTAATATCGATGCACTGTCAGAGCAGTTTGTTGAGCTCGATGCTAGTGCAACAACAAATTCAAAAACTATACTACACGCATTACCACCAAGTTATGATTATCCTGCGCTGGCAACATTTGTGGAATCGTTGGCACAACAGTCTGGCGTGTCGTTTCCTGGATCAGTTGGTCAAGATATCTCAGCATCAGCGTTGAAGGATGCAAACGTCTCACAGCCTTTGGAGATCCCACTAAACATTGAGGTCAATGGCAGTTATAAATCGATTGCACAGTTTATAAAAAATACTGAATACAGTATCCGACCAATTCATATCAGTAACGTCGAGTACTCAGGCTCTAGTGACCAGATAAAAGCCGTCATAACTGCCAAGACATACTACCAGCCGGCACGTAATCTTGACCTGGGTAAAAAGGAGATTCAGTAATGAAACAAAATGACATTGCAGCTATTGTGCTTATTGTGGCAATTGCCGGGGTGATCTCGTACTTTGTAGCTAATACTCTGATTGGTGATCCGAGTAATAATCCCGTCCAGGTTGAGCAAGTTACACCAGTTGGTGCGACGTTCCCAGCACCGGACAACAGAATATTTAACGATAAATCGATTGATGCAACTGTGGAAATACAGGGTGGCGGAGAGAATAGCGGTCAGATTTTTGATAATTAAGCTAGGGGTGTGGCGTGAGTGTTCTTTCCGAAGATAACCAAAAAAAGTTAGAGCAATTACTTGTGAGTGCCGGCATCTTGACGCCGCAACAACTTGGTCAGTTCAAACAAGAGGCAGCCGCTGCTAAAGTGCCGTTTTTAAGCTACCTCATGCAACAAAAACATATCACGAGCGAGCAGTTAACAAAGGCCAACGCTCAGGTTTTAGCCGTGCCGTATGTCAACCTCGTAGCCTCAAAAGTGAATCCAAGTATCTTAAATCTACTGGCACAGGACGTGGCCGACCGTTTTATGGCAGTACCACTCGGAGAGATGGATAATCGTCTAGCAGTAGCCATGCTCGATCCAAACAACGTGCAGGCTGTAGATTTTTTGTCCAACAAGATTGGTAAACCACTGAAAGTCTACATGGCGTCAGAGGAGGGGATTCGCCACATCTTAGATCAGTACAACGCTGACTTTCAAAAAGGAATGAACGATGCGATGACCTCTGTTGACAGTGAGCTAGCGAGTGATGACGGCCTTAAGGATTTACTGAGCGGTGGCGAGAAGAAGCAAAAATCCGAGAACGATGAGATTAAGACAATCGTGCAAGATTCACCAATATCTCGCGCGCTGAGTACAATACTTGAGTATGCTGTTCGGTCCCGCTCATCAGATATTCATATCGAGCCGCTCGAGGCGACACTGAGGATCCGTTGCCGTATTGATGGTGTGCTCAGGGAGATTATGAAGCTGCCAAAATCTATTGAGCCAGCGTTGATATCTCGCGTAAAGATACTATCTAATCTTAAAATTGATGAACATAGGATTCCACAGGATGGACAGTTCACGGTGCGAATTGGGTCTCGTGATGCTGATCTTCGTATAGCGATCAGTCCGGTTGTTTGGGGCGAACAGGTGATTATCCGTATCTTAGACAAGAGTAATACGAGTTTTAAGCTCGAAGACCTTGGCTATGCAGGACGGACGCTGGATATTGTCAGAAAGGGTATTAAAAAACCTAATGGCATGGTTATAACCTCTGGCCCAACTGGCTCAGGTAAGTCAACCAGTTTGTACGCTCTGATCCAAGAGATAAAAAACGACACCATCAATATCGTTACTCTCGAGGATCCGGTTGAGTACAAAATGGACGGGGTTAATCAAATTCAGGTGAACTCCGACGTTGGCTTAACATTTGCAACCGGGCTACGATCAATTCTACGTCAAGACCCAGATGTCGTTCTGGTTGGTGAGATCCGCGACAGGGAGACAGCTGAGCTGGCTATCCAGGCAGCCTTAACAGGTCATTTGGTCTTTACGACGCTTCACACCAACTCAGCAGCGGGTGTTTTGCCGCGATTACTGGACATGGGGATAGAGCCATTCTTGATTGCCTCAACAGTAAACACTATCATCGGTCAGCGGTTGGTACGTAAAATCGCCGAGAACAAAGAGTCATATCAGTCTGATGAGGCAGAGACGCAATCTATTAAAGAGACGCTCGGCGACATTTTACCTAAAAACGACGACGACGTTGCAGCTGCTAGTAAAGATCTTGGGTATGAGAGCTTGCCACAAGCCACACAAAACGCTTATACTTTATATAGAGGTAAAGATACTTCACAGACACCGGGTGGCTATAAGGGTCGTATCGGACTATATGAGGCTATCGATATTGATGACGACATCGAGAAGATGATTCTCGCCCGGTCTACATCAAGCGATATCCAAAAAAAGGCTGTGGAGAAGGGTATGATAACAATGCGCCAAGATGGATACCTCAAAGCAATCAAGGGACGTACCACCCTCGATGAGGTCAATCGTGTTTCGGCGGTGGATAGTGCATAAGGAGGTGAAATGGCTGCAGCAATAAGAATAGAGACGTTACTCGAACATGTGATTAAAAACAAGGCATCTGACCTTCACTTACAAGTCGGCTTAACACCGATGCTACGAGTGGACGGTAAGCTGAGCTCAATCGCTGACACGCCAGTTTTAGATGAGGCACAAGTAGAGAGCCTAATCTTTGCGATTCTAGATGACGACCAGAAGCAAGTTTTGTTGAAAGACAAAGAGTTTGACTTCAGTTTTGCCTTTGGCGAGTTGGGGCGATTTCGTGTGAACGCGTATCATGAGCGGGGCAACCTGGCCGCGGCGCTGCGGCTTATTCCGAATGAGATTTTATCAACCGAGCAACTCGGCCTACCGGAGGTGGTTAATGGTTTTGCAGATTTTCCACGTGGTTTGGTCTTGGTGACTGGCCCAACAGGATCAGGTAAGTCAACGACACTCGCTGCTTTGATCGATAAAATTAATAGTGAACGCTCAGAGCATATTATTACAATTGAAGATCCAATTGAGTTTACACACAAGTCACAAAAATCAGTTGTTGTACAACGTGAGGTACACTACGACACCTACTCATTTAGTGCGGCTCTCCGTTCAAGTTTGCGTCAAGACCCAGACGTCGTACTCATTGGTGAGATGCGAGATCTCGAGACCATATCTGCTGCTATTACGATTGCTGAAACTGGTCACCTTGTGTTTGCAACACTCCACACCAACTCTGCAGCCCAGTCGATTGATCGTATGATCGATGTCTTCCCGCCGCACCAACAGCCACAGATTCGTTCGCAGCTCTCGAACATCTTGATGGCTATAGTGTCTCAGCGTCTGGTGCCAACAATTGGTGGCGGTCGTGTGGCAGCCTCGGAGATTCTTGTGGCAAACCCAGCTGTCAGGAACATCATCCGTGAGGGTAAAAGTCACCAGCTTGATGCGGTTATTCAGACCGGAGCCGATAAAGGTATGCAGTCAATGGATCGAACTCTAATTTCTTTAATTAAAGCTGGCACAATTACCTATGATGATGCTCGAACATTTGCAGTTGATTTAGAAGAGTTTGAACGATTGATGAGAGGATAACTTTAGATGATTTCGTTTCAGTACACAGCAAAGAACAATCAAGGTGGAACTACCAAGGGTCTTGTTGAGGCTGAGACGGAAGGGGCAGCAGCAAAACTACTACTGGCTCAAGGATTAACCCCAATAGATATCACTGTTCGAGAGCAGGGCAGTAAGTTACTGAGCCGCTTTACGAGTCGAGTTCGGACGAAAGATCGCATCATCTTTACACGTCAGCTCGCAACGCTTTTGAATGCTGGATTGCCGCTGACTCAGAGTCTTAGAACGGTGGCAGAACAGGCTGATAGCAAGCAGTTGGCGTTGATTCTCAACCAGGTAATCAACTCTGTTGAAGGTGGTATTGCGCTCTCGGAAGCACTTGCAAAACATCCAAAAGTATTCAACGACGTTTATATCGCATTGGTAGCAGCGGGTGAGAGTTCAGGAACGCTTGATCGGGCACTCGAGAGAATAGCAGACCAGCAAGAGAAGGACGCAGATATGATCAGCAAAGTGCGTGGAGCACTTGTGTATCCAATTATTGTAACCTTAGTGATATCAGCAGTCGTTGTGTTCTTGTTGACGACAGTGGTGCCGCAGATTGAGTTGATCTATAAAGATTTTGATAAAGAACTCCCGTTCTTGACCTCAATACTGATTGGTTTTGCCAATATTTTGATTAATTATTGGTGGTTAATATTGATCGTTCTGGTTGCCGTCGGGTTCTTTTTGGGTCGGTGGTTCAAGACCTCGGCCGGTGTACTGGTGCTCGACCAGTTAAAGATGAACGTTCCGCTTTTTGGAGATTTGTTCACAAAGCTTTACATGGCTCGTTTTACGCGTACTGGTCAAACACTTGTGGCCAGCGGTGTGCAGATGCTCGATATGCTCAGGATAACGGCTCGAGCCGTTGATAACGTGCATGTGGCAAAGGCTATTGCTAGAGCAGCTGAGAAGGTAAAGGGCGGTAAGGCGCTCTCGGACTCTCTCAGAGATGAACCTACCTTCTTGCCGCTAGTCCCGCAGATGCTCAAAGTAGGTGAACAATCAGGCTCGCTCGACAAAATGATGGGCAAATCAGCAAGCTATTACGAGAACGAGCTCGATAATAAGATTAAGACGATTAGCACGACCATCGAGCCGGTTCTGATGGTGGTGCTGGCGATCGTGGTTGGTGGAATCGTACTGGCTATCTTGGTGCCGGTTTACAACTTATCGAGCGAGAGCCTAGGTTAGAGCTAGTCCTAATCCTTGACAGGAGTAGCGAACAGACTATAATAACAGCATATAAGCATAACAATTTTACAAAGGGGTGGCATGACTAAAGTAGAAACTAAAAAGATAAAACAAGGCGGATTTACACTAATCGAGGTAGTACTGGTACTTGCTATTGGTGGATTGATATTCCTACTCGCATTTATCGCTTTCCAGCAAGCCTCAACAAACCGTCGTGACACACAGCGACGTAGTGATGCCGCAAGAATTATTTCTGAGCTACAAAACGCACAAGGCGATGGTCTCACGGTAAATAATCAGACAAAGTTGACTGGTGGTACTGGTGGTACCAGCCCTAGTGCAGCAAGTCCAAGTTTAAGCACAGGATTTGTAGCTAGTTACCTTGGTGGCGGACTCAAAGGACCTAATAATTACTACGGCTTTACGTATTCTGTCTCCACATCAGCTCAAAATCCGGCTGTTGACCAAATGATCGTGGGTAATGGTGTAAAATGTGCCACAGGTGCTAATAATCAGTTCGCAACACAAGCAGGATCAAACGGAGTGATTGTTGGTCTTGAGAAAGGTGTGTCTTGTAGAGACGATCAGTAGATTCTGTTACTCATAAAAACAGCTCCACCGGGGCTGTTTTTTATTTGTTACATCAGATATGATTAAGGTAATGGTTTATGTAATTATTGCAGTATTTGGCTTGGCTTTAGGGAGTTTTGTGAATGCTTTTGCATGGCGTGTCAGCAAGCAGTCTAAGCTTACGAGTGCTAAAAAGCGGCGCAAGTATTCAATTGCACACGGTAGATCAATGTGTCCGTACTGTGAGCATGAACTCTCGGCCACAGAACTCATCCCCGTTATAAGTTGGTTAGTTCAAGGAGGCAGGTGTCGTCACTGCAAAAAATCCATATCGATTCAGTATCCTTTTGTCGAATTAGTTTTTTGTATAAGTCTCGTTGTCTCGTATGTTTACTGGCCACTGAATCTCTCAAGTGTTGTTGAGTGGTTGTTATTTGCTATCTGGGCGGGGCTACTTGTCGTTGGTTTCACGCTAGCTATTATTGATATTCGCTCGCAGCTGCTGCCAACTCACCTTGTATATGCTTTCGGTGGCTTGTCGATCGTATTTGTATTTGTACAGTTTGTAATCGACTCAAATGTGGCAAGCCTGTACAGCTCTATGTTTGGGGCGGTGCTTCTTGGTGGGTTGTTTTATCTTGTGTACCAAGTCTCCGCTGGGCGATGGATTGGTGGTGGTGACGTTCGACTGCTTGCAGTGATGGGTATTTTACTTGGATGGCAAAAAGGTGTCTTAGCTCTTTTGCTCGGATGCTACTTAGCGTCTGCAGTGATCCTCATCTTATTTTTTGCCGGGAAGTATCACAAAAAAATGCGGATAGCATTCGGACCATTCTTACTCACTGCAACATACGGTGCATTACTTTTTGGACAAAACTTTGTCGATTTTTATAAACGCCTGAGTGGGCTATAGTTACAGATACGCTTATGCTAAAATAGACGCAAGGAGTATGCGTTGAACTCAAGAGGGTATACATTACTAGAGGTTTCACTTTTCTTGGCCATTTCAGGGGCTTTAACTGCTGTTGCGATCGTCAGTCTGGCGCCGCGGTTAACGAATGTGCGGTTTAGTACCGCTGTTCGTGATTTACAAGACAATGTTAGTAAGCAGCTTAATACTTCAGAGTTAGGTGAGAGCAGCAATACCAAAAATTATACGTGTGAAGTATTCAGCTTTGGTGATCTAAAAATTGATGATGCAAGTGGGGGTGGTGGAGGTAGCAGTGATAGCTGCGTGCTCGTGGGTAAACTGGCGGTCTTTGAGAAGGCGCCTTCAAACCAGGTGACTTACCGGTCTATCGTTGCCGCGCGGACACCAAAGGTGACTGCATCAAATCCACCGATTGATTGCAGGTCGGCTGAAGATTCTTTTGATACTGTACGTAATTGTTACCAACCGCGAGTATTACCCAACAATTTAGAGTCTCCGGCGGTATACGCCTACAGTAGTGGACTACAGCAAAAGTCAGAGATACGCGGATATGGATTTATTCGTTCGCCGCGGACAAACCAGGTTTTTCGTTTTAGCATGACGCTCGGATTTAACCAGTATGAAAGAGGCCCAGGTTTAAATGATAATGACTTCATAGCCTTTAATAAAGTTAAGGGTGTCCAAACTGACACGTTCCCGATTTGTATGGAACTTGGTAATCGAACCGCACAGTTACTTTTGTATAAAAACAAGCCACAACCCCAGACTGTTTTTAACGAGGCATGCACATGATACGGTTTTCTAAACTAAGACAGAATGGTGACACAATTATAGAGGTGGTACTATCTATGTCACTTCTAACATCGATTCTTTTCACCGCATGGTCAATCACTAATCGGTCATCTCAGATTTTATCAGCTGCACGGGAGAGAACGTTGATGGTTAATCAGGTTAAGGAGCAAGCTGAGATTATTAAGAATCAGTGGGAGAAGAATCCGCCTTTTTTAACTAACCCCGCACTGCCTAGTATCTCTAATATACAGCCCAACCCATGCCAGAACAGGAGTGGTGGATCATACCCCATTGGAGCGGGAGAGGCTCATATAAAAGTTGACCAGGCAACAAGACAACTTTCAATTGAAGGGGGTGTTAAAAAAGTTAATGATGACGAGAACAAGGATCTATGGATTCAAAAGATTGATAGGGCGGGGACAGCACCGGATCCTGGTGCGATAGATTTTTATGTTCGTGCCTGTTGGTTGAATAATTCAGGTGCAAACCAAAAACTTGAGAATACTCAGGTTCTTGTGAGGTTAAGTAAATGAGAATGAACC
>Ga0115567_10002120_pt1 | contig 19702 bp, 22 predicted proteins | sample COGITO_mtgs_1204_2_FD_88679 | JGI IMG/M metagenome (GOLD analysis project Ga0115567, IMG submission 88679) | Pelagic marine microbial communities from North Sea - COGITO_mtgs_120412 | ecosystem: Environmental > Aquatic > Marine > Epipelagic | place: Germany:Helgoland, sampling site Kabeltonne... | reverse complement strand
TCATGAAAATAAGGACTCCTGACCAATTCTCGGAGGTGGCTCAAAATTAATCTATATAAAACTCCCATATGGAATTTTTATAGTATTCGCGCTATAATACATACATGAAAGCAATATGGAACAATAAAATTATTGCACAAAGCGATACTACGGTTATTCTTGAAGGAAATCATTATTTCCCTAAAGATTCTCTTCATATGGAATATTTTAAACCATCTGAACATCAAACAAAGTGCCCATGGAAGGGCACGGCTAGTTACTATACATTACATGTAGAGGGTAAGGAAAATGAAAACGCAGCATGGTATTATACTGAACCAACCGAACTAGCATCAAATATTAAAAATTACGTTGCTTTTTGGAAAGATGTCGTTGTAAAAGACTCATAATATCAAAATATGCTATACTAGTACTAGGTATACGTTAATCATAATATAAAATATATGGAATATAATTTAGATAACAACAAACAAGAACCAGTTGTGATTCGAGAGAAAAAAGAATCGTCAGCTTCAATCGTATATATTGTCATTGGAATACTTTTATTAGCCTTATTGGGTTGGTATGGTTACAGTGCAGGGTGGTTTAGTCCACGTGCTGACACAGCAATTCCAGTAGAACAAAATAACGGAATAGGTGATGGTGCTGTACCACTAAATGCAGCCCCAATTGATTCATTACGAATTGAAACAAGCGAATCGTTTCCTGTCGAACAAACCCTTGTGGTAACAGGAACATTACCAAATGGATGTACGTATTTGAACACACCAACTCAATTGCGGGATGGAAATGTGTTCTATGTCACACTTGATACATACACAGAAGGAGATGTCTGTACTGAAGCACTAGTACCGTATGAAGAACGAATTGCACTACAGGTAAATAATTTACCAGGAGGTGTTTACATCGTTAATATCAACGGACGAGAAATTAGTTTTGAGCTAGAGGGCGATAACAGTCTTGACTTTAACGCTGGTTCAGATAAATAAGAAATATAAAAAACGTGATTTGATCACGTTTTTTATTTTGCATTATAATCCTGCCGCTGATTTAATATCTTGGATTTGTTCATTACTTAGTTTCTTGAAATTACCTGGTAGCATCTTTGGTGCAACCAAGGTGTGAATACGTATGCGTTGTAGTGATTCAACCGTTAATTTACATTCATTAGCCATACGACGGACTTGATGCTTTCGACCTTCTTTCAATGTTATAACAAAGCTATGAGCTGACTTACGTTGTGCTGTTGTTGGTTTGGTCCAGCCATCTTCTAGTTTAATACCGTCGCTCATTTTTTTCATCATAATTGGATTTACTTTTTCTCGTACCGTAACAAGATATTCTTTCTCAAGAAGGTGGTCTTTTCCAGTAATAGCTTTGGTAATAATACCGTCATTTGAAAGCAAAATCAGCCCCTCACTTTCCTTGTCGAGGCGACCGACGGTATTAAGCTCTTTAAATTGTGGAAATACATCAAAGATAGTTTTATGACTTCCTTCGTCTTTTGAAGACAAGTATCCGCGTGGTTTATATACCAATACGGTCATTTTCTCGTCCATAACTTGGGTAACTTTTTTACTGAAAGAAATAACATCAGTTTTTGGATCTATCTTGTCGCCAGGCTGGGGAACCTTTCCATTGATAAAAATATCTCCACTAGAAATAAACTTTTTGGCTTCACGTCTTGACATGGTTCCTTGTTCAGAGAGATATTTTTCTATTCTAATCATAATTGTGATGAGTCAGATGAGCCGAATAATTTCCACATGTGTCGCGTTTGAATATACCAATCTGAAAGAGTATTAAATCTATCTGATGATTGAACAATTGAAAATGAAGAGCTATGTACGTTTTCAGGCAAAACATAAATATAAGAAGGTGCATAAAGAAATACAGCAGGTATTTTCTCTACAATGGCTGAATCAAGTGTTTCGAGATCAGGATTTTTTGAACTACGAAGTTCATTCAACAATGCATCAACCCTGGTATCTTTAAATATACTAATATTTAATCCAGGATCACTAATCTGACTTGAATGCCATAGCGCATAAAGATCTGTTGGTTTTTCAATCTCATACCCAAAAAGCATCGATTCATACTCTCGTGGACGTAATACGTCTTGATTGAAATTACCTTGATCGTATCCTCGCAAGGTAACCTTGATACCATTTTGAGCAAGGTCTTGTTGGATATATTCAGCTACACGTTTCATGTCTTCTATATTTGGAATACTAATACTGAACTCCAGTGGAATAGTAGTTGTGCCGTTGGTTTTGACGTACCAACCATCTGAATCTCTGCGCCAACCATCTTGCTGTAATAATTGTTGTGCCTTTTGTATATTAAATACGGAAACAGACTGTTGTTTCCCTAAAGGTGAATCGATTGGGGAGGCGTAGCCAGAAAATACCTGATCAACCAATTGCTCTTTATTAATACTCATATTAATAGCATTTCGTACATTTTCAGATTTAAAAATTGTTTGATTTGATTGATTGAAAAACAAAGCAAATACTCGTGGCAGCGTTGCACTATAGATATCTTTACTCTCAGAAATACGGTCAATGTTACTAGGGTCAATTCCATAAGCACTATCAACGTCTTTTTTGATTAATGCTTGGGCAAGAATGTTTTCATTTTCAAAGAAATCAACAATGATATGTTCTATGTAGCCAGCTTGTAGGCTTGATTCACGGCGTTTTAGAGAATAACGTTTTGGAACGCCATCATTGTTTATTGCTATATCTGAAATACTATACGGCCCCGAACCAACAGGATCCGTGTTATGTGTATCAAAGATAAAAGTTTCTGGTGCAACGTTAGCCCAGATATGTGAAGGAAGAATACCAATTTCTAGGTTGTATACAAAATCAGCAAAAGGTCGAGCAAGATTAAAAGCAACAGTATATTGATCAATTTTTTCAACAGATACGCCTTGCCATTTGGTTGCTAGCGGGCTTTTAATCAAGAGGTCTTGAATAGATTCAATTGTGAAAATGACGTCATCAGCATCTAATATTTCTCCATCTTCAAATGAAATTCCACGTTGTAGTGATAATGTATAACGCAATGAATCGTCAGATACATCTACATTTTCCGCTAAAATATAATTTACTGATCCATCACGGTCGACGGTTAATAGTGGACTAAAAACAAGACGTGTCAGGTCAAGATCAGCTTGTGACTGGGCAAGAACAGGGTTAATAAAACGAGGAGCTCCAACGACACCTTCATGTAACGTTCCACCAATACTTTTTATTTTTACCATTGAAGACTGATTGAGATACCAGAGAAAACCAATACTGGCAACAACCAAAAGGGTAAAAAAAACACGTAGCAGTAACGATGTGTTTTTTAAGGAAAAATTCATATTAATTATTTTGTGATAACGACGATGATAGAAACAATAGTAAAGAGAACAGCAATAGTAATAGCCGCACTGAATAATGTTTTCTCTCCTCCGCGTCGTGTATTTTTAACCGTATCTACAGAATCGCTTCCTCCAAAAGCTCCTCCAAGTGATTCTTCAGATTTTTGAAGAAGGATTACAATAATAAGTAATACAGAAAGAATAATTTGGATGATTGGTAAAAATGTAATAAGTGTCATATACCCAGTATGGTATCAAAATATAATAAAAAACAAAATTGACTGGGACCTATTGTGTTACCTTATATAAAAAGAATCTTTGATAGCGTATGTATTTTTGATATACTATGTGCATGAACGAATTTAAATACCAAATTACTCAACTTGTCTTTATTCTTATTCTTGGTTTTGGAGCCTATTGGGCACTCACAAATTTAGATACTGGTGTCAGTTATTCAAAAAATGAAATCGTCTCGCTTACAGAGACTGATGAACCGGCAGCAGACTCCGAGGTTAACACTGTCAACAACGAAACACTTATCGTTGTTGATTCAAATCCAACAGAAGAACCTATTGATGAAGAAGTAGCGCCTGACCCTGAGCCATCAGAATCTTCTAACTCTGAATTGGTTGTAGAATTAGAAAAACTCGTTGATGCAAACGTTATGCTAAATTCAGGTAGCAACGGGGGTCAAGTAAAAACAGTCCAAGAATTTTTGGCCGTATACTTCAGTGATAGAACTATTTCTATTGATAGTGATTTTGGACCAACCACCAAAAATCTAGTCAAAGAATACCAAACCAAAGAACTTAACGGAGGAGACGGTCGTGTTGGACCGAATACTTTACAAGCAATGATTGATTACTTGAAATAATAAATAAAAAAGCTCTTTGCTTTTTTTATTTTGTAAAAGAATAAATATTATGAAAAAAATTTATGAAAATATTTCTTTTAAAGAAATACAAAAAAAACTTGATACAACAATAACCTACGAACCTCAAAATGATCTAGACTTATTTATAGAACAAGCAGAAAAATATACTCCTAATGGATATGATGGAAAAAATAATGGAAGACTGTATTCAAGTATCGATCAATATGCCTTGCAAGGTCAAATATGGACATCAACAACAAACGCCTCAATGGGAACCATGAGCGCACATCCTGTTGGGCTCGTAGCTGAATTTGAAATTATTTCATTATTGGGAAATAAGATTGGGTATTCTCAGGCAGAGGGACTAGGTGTTTCTGGTGGTAGTGCAGGTAATTTTGAAGGAATTAATATCGCACGCCATATCAAATTTCCTCACATAAAAGAAGAGGGAAATGGGCCAAAAAAGATGCATATTTATACGTCTGAAGATAGTCATTATTCAATTAAAAAAGCAGCTCAATTCTTAGGTATTGGTTCAAATAATGTTATAAAAATTGAAACGAATGAAAAAGGGGAGATGGTACCCGAAAAATTAGAAGAAGCAATTACTCAATCACATAAGATTTCGGCAGTTCCTTTAATAATTATTTCTACTGCAGGAACGACTGTTGGTGGGGCATTTGATGTAATTGCTGACATTGATACCATCGCCAAGAAACATGAAATATATCATCATGTTGATGCATCATGGGGTGGCGCAGCACTTTTTGCTTATGAAAAGAATCTTTTAGATATAGAAAAAGTTGATTCTGTTGTCTTTGATGCCCACAAGGCTATTGGATCAGGGGTAACATCTGCATTCTTTATTACCAAGCATAAGGAAATATTGCGATCTGCAAATTCAGTAAATGCTAGCTATATCAAGGGCGAGATTCCTGAGCATGCTCGTTTTGATACTTTAGATATGAGTCAGCAGTGCGGACGCAGAGCTGACGTATTTGGTTTTTATTTTCAGTTGCGTGCAATTGGAATTAAAGGCATCGAAAAACGTATAGCAGATTTTTACGAGCAGACCGACTACATTAAAAACAGCATTCAAAAAAATGATGAATTAATAATGGTTCAAAGTGCATACTTTAATACCTGTTTTCAAATAATTTCACCAATAGAAAATGTATCTGACAGCGAATTTACCGAGATGGTCCATCAACATATGGAACGAGAAGCTGTGTACAAGGTTGGTCGCGGTATATGGAAAGGTAAATCTATTATCCGTTATGTTTCAATCAATCCTAATACTACCAAAGAAGATATTGATAACTTTGTTGAATATATGACACGTACAAGAAAAAAATTATCAGAAGTACCTAGCTAGCAAATAGTTAGTGCTTTTTTTATTTACCTGAAAATATATACTAAAGCTATGTTATATATTATTGGATTAGGTAATCCCGGTGAAAAATACACATATACTCGTCATAATGTTGCTTGGTTGGTTTTAGACCAGTTATTTCCTGATGGATGGAACCATCATAAATACATGAATGCCCATGTGCGTAATAGTAATCATGGTCTTTATATTAAGCCTGAAACATTTATGAATAATTCTGGCGAAGTCGTTCATTTTTTAAAAAAAGAAATGGATATTCAGCCAGAACACATTGTCGTTATGTATGATGATTTAGATCTACCATTTGGAGTCATTAAGATCGCGCATAACCGTGGTGATGGTGGGCATAATGGTGTGAAATCAATTGTTCAGCATTTAGGTTCTAAGGAGTGTATACGTATACGTATAGGTATTTCAAAGCAACTGGATGATGGACGTTTGGCAAAGCCAAACGTCCTAGGAAATTTCTCACATGAAGAGCGAGAAATTATTAATGAAAAAATCGCAGCTCAGATAGAACGCATTATTAAAAGCTTACATGATAATGGTTTAGAAAAAACAATGAATGTATATAACTGATTTCTTTTTTAAAGGTGTTATCACTTATATTCATTAGTTCAAATAAAAAAACACCAATGGTGTTTTTTTATTATGCTTCTGGAGTAAAAGACAGTGTCAGTTTTTGATCTTTTGGTTCAAACGTTGTGATAGCAAAATCATACGATTGTCCAAGTCCAAGAGTCGACTTCAAATCTTTTTCAGATTCAAATTCTGAAATGTGCACCAATCCAGCAACTCCTTGCTCAATAGAAACAAGAGCACCGTGTTTGTTATGCTTGATGACAACTCCGTTAACCTTGTCGCCGATACTGTATTTCCCTTCGATGGTTGTCCATGGATTCTCAGTCAATGTCTTGATAGAGAATGAAATTTTGCCGTCTTTGATTTCGATAATTTTTGCTTTTACCGTATCACCAACCTTGTACAACGTTCGTGGGTTTTCTACGAGTGACCAGTCCATTTCTGAAATATGTACCAATCCTTCAACTCCTGCTTCTAGTTTCAAAAATATTCCGAAATCAACAATACCCGTAACCTCACATTCTAGTACGTCGCCGACAGAATATTTTGATGGTACTGATTTTTCTCGTGTTCCTGCTCGTTCTCCTTTTTCTGAGAAAATTAGTTTTCCTTCTTTTGGATTCACTGACAGAACATTAACTGATAGTTTTTGACCAACCAATTTTTTCAATTGGTTAACAATAGCATCTTTATCTCCTGATTCTACTCGTGGGTAGTGCTCAGCATTCAATTGTGATGCAGGTAAGAATCCAGAAATACCGTTCCAATCCAACATAAGACCTCCTTTGTTGGCTTCCTTCACGATAATTTCTAAAGTCGTTCCTTCTTTGATTGCTTCTTCGGCTTCTCCCCAGGCTAGGGCTTGTTTTGCTTCTTTTAATGAAAGTTCAATATATCCATCAGGATTTTCAAGTTCTACAATTTTTGCCTTGATTGAATCTCCAGCGTTTAATGCACGGATCATATCTCGAGCAGTTAAATATTCTTTACCGTAAATGATACCTGTTCCATGTGGATGCAGGTCAACAAAGACCTGTGTCCCTTGGATGCTGATAACATTTCCTTCAATCAATTCTGCAACTTCAAGTGCTTGAGTTTCATCTCCAGCAAGTAATTTTCCTAAAACCGTGTTTTCGTTTTCCATATATAAAATAAAATTCGCAACTAGAAAAGTCGCGGTGTTCCTAAATAGTTGAAACGCTCTTTCCTTTATCTGTATCCATCATAATGCGAAAGGGAAGGGTTACGAATCAAACCGCTAATAATATTAGGTTACACACTATATTACGTATATTTTATAGTTTTGCAATGATACATCACAAATAGTAATTTGCTAAATACACCTAGTTTGAAGGTTATTCAAGTCTTATTTTTTATTTTAAGGGCTTTATTTTTATCAAAGTATGTTTCAAGAGGTTTTTGCTATGCAAAAACCTCTTGAAACCACTCTATTTGCCCTATTATAAGACTTTTTTATTTGAGCGGAAAAATAAAGGACATTTTAGTATCCGCTATGGTATACTGTTCATATGATAATTACCTACCACGGAAAACAATTTTTCAAAATTCAGCAAGGAGACACAACCTTTGCCATTAACCCATTATCAAAAGAAAACACTGTTGATATTAAGCCACCCAAATTTGGCTCTGACGTTGCTTTATGTACCACTCGGCATCCAAATTACAATGGTTTTGACAACGCAACTTACAATGACAACGAACCATTCAAGATCTATGGACCAGGAAGTTACGAAGTTAATGGAAATTCATTTGTTGGTTTTAAGTCAAAAGGTTTAATTGATGATAAAGAATATATAAATACCATCTATTTTTTTAGTCTTGAAGGTATTTCATTTTGTTTCCTTGGAGATTTAGCCGATATTGATGTCGATCAGAAAACTCGTGAATACACAGAGTCAGTTGATGTATTATTTGTACCGATTGGTGGAGAGGGAACACTTGATCCTATCGCTGCAACAAAAATTGCAAAATATTTTGCACCTAAGATCATTATTCCTATGGACTATGGAAAAGACCGATTAAAAGATGCACTTGATATTTATTTAAAAGAAAGTTCAAGCGACGCAAAGTCAGAAGAAAAATATGTCTTCAAAAAAAGCGATATTGACGATTTAACCAGTCATATTGTTGTTCTTGATCAGCAATAATTATGAAAAAGCATCTCGAAAAATTGCGCAGCAGATCAGACGATGAAAAAAAAAAGCTTGCTCAAACGATGGCTATTATCGCAACGATAGGAGTTATTCTTATTTGGATTCTTGTTCTTTCGTTAACACCAAAAAACTCTGACCAAATCCAAAACGAAAATCAAGCAGAAGAAACCAACGGATTTCTTGAGATTTTCTCTACAGGGTTTTCTACAATTTCTGATCAATTTAATCAAGAAAAAGAAAATTTTAATGAAGTATTGATTGAAGCAGAAGAGCAACAGCAAAATCAAGAATCATTTGATAATTCAGAAAATACAAACACTGAACCAGAAACAACTGATAATAATTCTGATCTAGATTCAGAAATGCAAAATAATAGTCAAGAACCATTATCCGAACCAACAGAGTCAAATTAATACTATGGAAGAAAAAAATACGAACAACAGAATAGTTCCAATGAACGTCGTTGATGAAATGAAAGAATCATTTATTGCGTATGCGATGAGTGTTATTACCTCGCGAGCATTGCCAGACGTTCGTGACGGATTAAAACCGGTTCATCGCCGAATTTTATACGCGATGAATGATCTTAATCTGACGGCGTCAGCACGATTTAGAAAATCAGCGACGGTCGTTGGGGAAGTACTGGGTAAATATCACCCACATGGAGACACCTCTGTATATGATGCGATGGTAAACCTTGCGCAAGACTTTTCAACGCGTTACCCAATGGTATGGGGGCAAGGAAACTTTGGTTCAATCGATGGTGATAGTCCTGCTGCTATGCGTTACACCGAGGCAAAAATGCAAAAAATCACTGGCGAAATGATGCGTGATATTGAAAAAGATACTGTTAATTTTGCACCCAATTACGATGATTCACAACAAGAGCCAACCGTTCTACCAACAGCAGTTCCTACGTTGTTATTAAACGGTGGTTTGGGTATTGCCGTAGGAATGGCAACAAATATTCCTCCGCACAACCTAGGAGAGGTTATTGATGCAACAATAGAATTAATTGATAATCCGAAATCTACGGTTGGAGATTTACTAAAACATATCCAGGGTCCAGATTTCCCGCTTGGAGGTACGGCATATCGCACTGAAGATATGCGTAATGCTTATGCTACAGGACGCGGAAAGGTAGTCGTACGCGGAGAAGCTGAAATAATTGAAGCTGATAACGGTAGTCATCAGATTATTATTAGTTCAATTCCATATCGGGTAAATAAACAAAATCTTATTGTAAAAATTGCTGACTTGGTACGCGACAAAAAGATCAAGGGAATCAAAGGTCTTCGTGATGAATCTACTAGCGACATTCGTGTGGCTATTGATCTAAAATCATCAGCACAACCACGACGAGTACTTAATTACATTTACAAACATACTCAATTACAAGAAAACTTTAACTTTAATGTTGTATGTTTAGTAGACGGAGTACCACAAACACTTGGATTGAAACAAATTCTCGAATATTTTATCTTACACCGTCAAGAGGTCGTACGTCGTCGTACACAATATGATTTAAACAAGGCAGAAGCCCGTGCTCATATTCTTGAAGGGTTGAACAAAGCACTTGATCATATTGATGAAGTCATCGCTATTATCAAAAAATCAAAAGATGGAAATGAAGCCAGAGTCAACCTGATGAAAAAATTTGGCTTTACTGAAATCCAAGCCAACGCTATTTTAGATATGAAACTGCAAAAACTTGCAGGACTAGAACGTAAAAAAATAGAAGATGAGTTAAAAGAAATTTTGAAATATATTAAGGAACTCAAAGACTTGCTTGCGAGTATACCTAAAATGCTGGCAGTGATTAAGGATGAATTAATTGAAATCAAGGAAAAATATAATGATGAACGAAGAACGCGCATGGTTGATGGTGCCGTTGATTCAATCAAAGACGAGGATCTTATTCCACAAAAAGAATTCGCCATGGTATATACCGAAAACGGATATATTAAACGAACCGACCCATCAGAATATAAATCCCAAAAACGTGGTGGTGTAGGAGTTATTGATCTTGATACAAAAGACGAAGATATTGTCAGTCATTTCTTGATTGGAAATTCACACAGTGATGTATTGTTCTTTTCTGATACAGGAAAAGTCTATCAAACAAAAATGTATGACTTGCCAGAAGGACGGCGATCAACAAAAGGTAAATCTATTAAAAATTTCTTGCCGCTGGACGGAGAAGAAAAGATTACGTCAATATTAACCGTACCAAAAGGTAAAGATATTCAAGGTGTAACCTTTGTCTTTGCAACTAAAAACGGAATTGTTAAACGAGTTAAAGCAGACGCCTTTGCAAATGTCCGAGCAAATGGATTAATTGCACTAAATCTCAAAGAAAATGACGAATTGCTATCAGTTAATTTTGTAACTGATAATGACGAAATAATGATGGCAACCCGTAATGGGCAGTCGATCAGAGTCGCCGTAACTGACATTCGTGTTATGGGCCGAACTGCTGCTGGAGTCAAAGGTATCAGTCTTAAAAAAGAAGACCAAGTAGTAGCATTAGCTATTGTAAAATCTGATAGTGAAGACCAGGAATTATTAGTCTTGACGGAAAATGGTTATGGTAAAAAAACAGTTATAACTGAATACAAAACTCAAGGACGAGGAGGTTCAGGTATTAAAACAATAAACGTAACTGACAAAACTGGTTTGTTGGTAGGTGCTCGAATGGTACACAACGATATGTCAGAAATAATGGCAATGTCTCAAAAATCACAGGTTATTAGAACTGGTTTAGATTCTGTTTCAAGTCTTGGGCGTGCAACCCAAGGGGTACGTATTATGAAATTGCGAGCTGGGGATTCAGTAGCTTCGTTTACTATTATTTAAAAATCACATCATGGTATGTGGTTTTTTGTATTTTTGATATAATTAATGATATGAATATCTTTTCAGATCCTCAAAAAATTATTTCACAGTGTAGCGGGTATATTATGGGTAAAAATATTGCCGATCTTGGTGCTGGCTCCGGAGCCTTTACTATGGCAGCAGCACAGCTAGGAAAATCTGAAAATGGAAAAATCTACGCTGTTGATGTACAAAAAGACCTCTTGGATAAAATCAATGCAGATGCCCAAAACGAACATCTTTCATCAGTGCATGTTGTTTGGGGTAACTTTGAAGAAACACATGGAACACGACTCAAGGATGATTCTATCGATACAGTTATTTTGGCGAACACCTTGTTTCAGGTTGAAAACAAAAAAGACGCAATAACAGAAATTAAACGAATTTTAAAAAAAGGTGGCGTGTGTATCGTTGTTGATTGGTCAGAGTCATTTGGAAATATTGGTCCAAAGTCAGATCACGTCGTAATACAAGATACAGCACAAAAGCTCTTTACTGATCATAATTTTGTTATTTCAAAATCTATTGAAACAGGAGAACACCATTACGGATTTATCGCTACACATAATTAATACATATGAAAAACATAGGAATAAAAAACATAATTACAGGAATCTTTGTTATTGGTGCCGCCTTTGGATTACTTATTTTCTCAGGTGTAGTCAAACTTGGTGGAGACCAACAACAAGCGGTTGGAACCGTTACGGTCTGGGGAACCATTGCATCTGAGACGATTGAACCATACATGGAATACGTCAGAACAACTGATTTGACGGTCAATTACGTAGCAAAGCGACCTCAAACATACGAAAACGATTTGATTAATGCTTTTGCTTCAGGAACAGGGCCTGATCTTTTTCTGATGTCTCACGAAGGCTTGATTCGTAATCGTGACAAGGTCTTTGAAATTCCTTTTGATAGTTTCTCACGTGAATCATACGAGCAGCTTTACATTGATGAGTCTCGACTTTTTCTGACATCTACAGGGTCTACGGCCTTGCCACTAACCGTTGATCCATTAATTATGTATTACAATAAATCTCTGTTGTCATCTTCATTTATTCTTGATATTCCTAGTTATTGGGATGAGTTTATTGAGTTTGCTCCGCAAATTACCGAATCAACAGCATCAGGCGAACTAGTTCTGAGTGCTGTCGCACTAGGTACCTTTGATAATATTCCTCATGCTAAATCAATCATTGCAACACTCTTGATGCAAAACGGTAATCCGATAGTTGGAAATGATGAATTTACGAATAAAAAAGTTTCTACTTTAGCCGGGGAGAATGGTGCCTATGATGCATCACGAGAAGCTCTTGATTTTTATACCTCATTTGCCGAATTTGGTAGTAATACCTATTCATGGAATGAAGCCTTGGTAGATGCTCGTAATAAATTCATCGCAGGTGAACTAGCTATCTATTTTGGACGAGCCAGTGAAGTTGAAGATATCCGCCGAAAAAATCCAAATCTTGATTTTGGAGTAGCAATACTTCCACAACTGCGCAGCAGCAATATAAAAATTACCCAGGGAAATATGATGGGCGTGGGTATCAGCAAGCAAACAAAAAATCTGACCGCTGCGTTCTCTGTTGCTTCGGGTATGGCAGGAACCTATTTTGTTGATGGTCTTGCCAATGATTTATTAGTTGCACCCGCACACAAAGACCTGTTAAAGAATAAACCTGACGATGCCTTGCGTTCTTTGGTTTATAATTCTGCAATTATTTCACGTAGTTGGATAGATCCAGCACCAGAGAAAACAAATGATTTGTTTCGGACAATGATTCGAAATATTAACTCAGGTGCTCAAAATATCGATGATGCTATCAATAGAACTGATCGAAGTCTTAAAACTATTTTAGATCAGTCAATTAACACAATTTCTCAATAATTATGGTATCTTTTTTGAAAAACAGCATACGGATTTTTATAGTAATAGCTATATCTATGGCAGGTTTTTCATCTGCTTTTGCTCAAAACCTAAGTACAAATCCCGTTGAATCCATTGTTGTTTCTCAAGAAAATCCAGTCGTTGTAGATGTCATTATTAATGACAGACCAACAGAGAGTACCGATGATACGATTGATTTTTATCTCAAACAAGATAATTCTGAAAATTTACTGTTCCTTGTGGCTGCTGTGTACGATGCTGCGAGCACTAGTTTTACCTTGAATAATCTTGTCGCCCAATATCCCTACGTAACGGTCAACAACACCAACTATTCAGATATTGTTATTAAAACTTCAAAAGGGCAAATATCGTCAGACACTCTGCAAAATTTTTCTTTTGCTGACCTACTTAATCAACCCGAGCCCACATCAGGACCAGTGGCATCTGTAAATATAACTGACGATGGTCCGCAATCGCTTGAGGTTACTATTGAAACAAGTCAACCACAACCAAATGCAACGGTTGACGTCTATCTCAAGGAAAATAACAGCGAATCATTACAGCTTGTTGGTGACACACCCTTGGAAAGTTCTTCAATATCAATAAACATAGAGTATCTAATACTAGAATACCCTTATGCTGTTGATTCTAATCGCACTGAATTTAGTGATATTGTTATCAAGACAACCCAAGGCCAAACGCAATCTGATACACTGCAAACATTTTCTTTTGCAGATTTGATTGATCCTAATACTATTGTGTCCAGTGGAATGGTAGTTGATTTTCCTGGTTGGGAAATCGCAGAATTCAAGGCCATCAATCAAAACGGTATAAGTGGATATTATCCAAATATTAAATCAAATGGTCCCTTAACCAGGTCATTATCAGAAGATCTTTATCTAATATTAAGAAATGATGACACCAAGGTTAACGTAGCTATCGCGACCTACGAAGCTTCAGGAGGTCCTGAATTTAGTATTACCTGGCCACCACCGTGCGAGAATAATCAAACGGGTGACTGCGGGTATCCAGCAGAATCACAGCTACAACAGGGAAGTGTCTATGAAATATTTTTATCTGAATTTGAAGACGGTTCTATTCCTATTGACTATGGCGAAACAGAAGATACCTCTGCAGATCTTGGTGCTGTTCCAGCACCAGAAAATCTTGTCTCGCTGACAAATGTAGAGCGTGTTGAAAATCATTTTAGTATTACAGGTCAACTAAATAATTCAGTGCCATTAGGTCTCGTTTTTCGTGCTCGTAAAGAAGAAGATTCAATTGCCAATGAATTATTTCTAGGAGTGTTTGACGAAACACCACCAGGGAATTTTACCTTTAATCAGGTACCAGGTGTTCCTCTCATTATAGATGACGAGGCTGTTTATATTATTGATAGTTTTTATAACGACGAAATTGTCGGTTCGTATCGCTATGATCCAGGTGGCCCAGGAACAACCATCGACGTAACCAATCCTACAAATTCAAATACCAATACCGGTTCTTCAGGGCCCACCATCGGAACGACTGACGATGTGTTGCGTGATGGAATCGTAACCGACTGCGGATATGACATTGGCAAGAACGGAAAAGGAAGAGTCTGTGGTTTTACTGATGTGATTGCACTTATCAGTAGAATTATTACCTACATTATCGTTTTGGTTATTCCTATTGCAGCGATAGTTATTGCGTATGCTGGATTCTTGTTTTTGACTAGCGGCGGAAACCCAGCTAAAAAAACAGCAGCCAAAAAAGCCATTACCAGTGCTATTGTTGGTATCATTATTATACTGGCAGCCTGGTTGATTGTTAAAACAATCGTTTCGGCATTGGGCGTTGATACGACAGAAAATAACCTATTCTTTTACTTACAATAACTATATTGCACATATTTTGTTATAAATGGTATAATCTACATAACTTCTTTAGTGAATTCTATTCCATACAAGAAGATAATAATCGATTATTATTTATTACATATACCTATTTATATTATGAAAAACTTTTTAAAAACAATGGCATTAACGGTAGTAATGTCGCCAATGCTAGTATTTGCACAATCTACTCCTAATTCAGGTCCTGGTTTCAGCGGTATTCTTGCTACTATTGGAAACCTTATCAACCAAATCATTCCTATTCTGATTTTAGCTGGGCTTGCCTACTTTATCTTTGGAGTTATTCGATTTGTTATTGCTGGAGATGCTGACAAAAAAGCAGAGGCACGAACAATCGTCGTACAAGGAATTATTGGTTTGTTTATTATCACTTCAGTATGGGGATTAGTATTCCTATTAAACCAAAGTTTTGGAATCCGAAGTGGAGGAACTATTACCGGTGGAACACCATCTATTTGTATTCCTGGTCCAGGACAAAACTGTTAATAAAAAAACAGAAACATATGTTTCTGTTTTTTTTATGGGTTCATGATATTATTTAGACATGAATTACTTTAATCAGTTTGTCGCTGAATATATCCTTATACCACGTGCACACGCAGCCAGCGAGCAGTTCTATGCCTTGCTAGGGCGTATCAATGAACAAGTCATCAATCCATTGATTTGGATTATGTTTGCGGCTGCATTCGTGTTGTTTACGGTTGGGCTATATAATTTGTTTGGTTCAGGAAAAGGTGGTGAAGATTTAGAAAAAGGTAAACGCCATCTGGTATGGGGAATTATCGGCATGGCTATTATGGTATCAGTATTTGGTATTATGAACTTTATCACAGGATCGCTGGGAATTTCCGATGTTAATCCATCAGGAACAAATGATGCATCGGTATTGATTCAGCCACGATAAAAACATTGGTTCAATACAATAAACCATTAAAAAAAGCCGAATCATTTGATTCGGCTTTGTCGATAGTTTAACGATATCAGCGTTATTTAGTTTTTATTGCTTTCATTTACTAAAATGTTTCCACTTGTTGCAATTTCTTTTCTGTCTTTTGATTGCATGTTGACTTGATTGGTTGCCCACTCAAGCTTCTGTGCCTTAGTCATTTGTTCTTCAGGAATATCATCGATCATATCTAGCATTGCTTTGATACTTTCCCATTTACCTTCTGCTTCTTTGACTCTTTTCTCATTTCTAAAGTCTTGTCTGCGGATATCATTACGTGCATCCTCTGTTTTATCTGGATCAACATAATCATCAATTGTTATGTTCCTTAAGAGTAAGCCATATCTTTTGGCTAAATCAATAGTTGTCTGAAATTCAGGTAAATAAAGATCCTTGCTTAAATCCTCAATAGTATTACACCATTCTGGTTTTTCGTACGAATCTTTTTTTCCATCAAGAACTACCCAAAAACCTTCATGTATTACATATTTAGGTATTTCACGCTTCATATCTATTCCAGAATCTCGTTTATCTATTTCTGCCTTGGAAAAGTATTGAAAATCCTTAAATGTACCAGCTTGTTGTAAATTACAAATTCTATTTTGAAATGCTAATGCAAAATCTCCTGCTGAATTACCCATCAAAGATGCTTCGAAATCACTTGGAGCAAGCATAAGAAAGCGATAGACGAAATTAATATCGATATAATAATTTGTTCTAATTCCCGTAGCATCAATCATTTCTTTTGTATCTCCCTTAAACTGACATTCTTTTTTTTCTATAGTAGAAGCCATTTCGTTTCGGTCTAAGAGCAATCCAGAAGATGAAGCACTTTTTGTACTTTTGTACTCAGCAATTCTATATCCTGGCAACAGAATAATAAAATTACCAGGTTTAAAAGTTATATCTAAAAGTGTATCTCCATAAGCTAGCTGAGCCATATTATGATCAGTCTCAAACGAAACGAATAATGAATAGACAAATGATCCATACCCTATGGCTATTATTACCGAAGCAATTGTTCCAAAGATTAATCCGGATATCGAAACAACAGTAACTGCAATTAAAATAACAAAAATTGTTATTAACCCAAGAATATAAAATCTTGCGTCATGTAAGTTTTTTGTAAACTTTTTTTTACTGAAAATTTTGTTTTCCATGTTTTTAATTATTTAATTATTGCAGAGCCTATTTTCAGATAGACATCTGATTTAAATGTTACTTTCCCTTTAAAGCTAGATTTATTATCAGCCATAGGGTCGAACTCTTTTCCTTCACTATCAAAGATTTTTAGATGTTGTTTGAATGTTTTTTCATAATTTTTGAGTAAAAAAAGTTTATTAACTTTTTCACCAAAATAATATGATGTACCAACTTTATTTGGTCTTACTTCAAACTCAACATAATACTGATATTCAGTACCTTTAAATGTATAGTTTTCAAGATCATAACCAATATAGTCATTGTTCTCATAGAGACCAATTAAACGTTTGTTTGGTTCATCGTGACTAGTAGTATTAACAGTTTCATTTTCTGGACTCGATTTGATTGAGTAAATTAGTGAACCAATTAATACCGTAGAAATACATATGACAATAAGCAATAAAAACTTTGACCATTTTGGTCCTTTTTTCTTTTTAGACATATTATTAATTTTTTAATGTTTATATATATAATACACTATTATATTATAATGTCAATTATTTAATTATATTTTCCAATGAAAAGCTGTGGTATTATAGTAGTATGAAAAAAATACTTATTTTATCGTTTTTCATCATTTTTCTAGGTGTAGGTTTTGTTCATGCTCAGCCTACAACAACAGGTGAGGGAGGAACAAATACTAATCAAAACACTACAACAACAGGTGAGGGAGGAACAAACCAAAATGCTGGTGATTCAATCCGTCTCGCTAATCCGCTAGAAGGTGGGGAAATTGATAGTATTCCAAAACTTATCGAAGAAATCCTTAAAATTGTAATCAGTATTGGGGTGCCAATAATCGCCTTAGCTATTATTTATGCTGGATTTAAATTTATCGCAGCGCAAGGTAACCCAGAGAAACTAAAAGAAGCTAAACAAACATTGATCTACGTTGTTATTGGTTCAGCTATTCTTTTGGCAGCATACGCAATAGCCAGCGCAATTGGAGCAACGGTAGAATCACTACGTGGATAATAATATGAATATTTCATTATATAAAAAAATAATAGCAGGAATTATGGTGTCTTTACCGCTCAGTACTTTTGCGGCTACGACTTTTCGTGAAGCAACGATTAAATTTGTAGATATTTTAACCAAATCTCTTGTACCGTTATTGTTTTCGATAGCCTTGGCATTGTTCATTTGGGGTATTGCAGATTTTATCCGTTCAGCTGATAATCCAGAACAACGAAAGGTTGGAAAACAACGAATTGTTTGGGGAATTATTGGTCTATTGGCGATGGTTGGATACATTAGTCTTGTTGGTTTTGTTACTAATTCATTTTTCAATGGAAGCCCGGGATTACCACAACTAAAAGGTATAAACTAGTATGATTATGAAATACAGAAAAAAAATTATATCTCTAGGATTAGCTGCTGTGCCGTCTTTTGCTGCAGCGCAGTTTGATTCGTCTGATGCTACATCATTATTCAGTTCTGCTGGATCATTCATTAACCGAGCCTTGATACCAACATTAATATTATTAGCACTACTATATGTTGTATATGCTGCATTTCGATTTATTGTATCAGCAGGGAACTCACAAGAGCGTGAACAACAAAAACAACATATCTTTTGGGGAATAATTGGATTGTTTGTTATTGTTTCGGTGTGGGGATTGGTAGCCGTGGTTGCTAATTCATTTGGAATCTTTGCGGGTGGAAGTTTGGGCTAATCAAAAAACTGAGATTAATCTCAATTTTTGTGTTAAATATTTCAAAAATATAAATTCTGTGTATAATATTCCTTGTGTTACCGCACTCATTTATCATGCCGAGGTGGTGGAATCGGTAGACACGAGGGACTTAAAATCCCTTGCTTTCGGGCGTGCGGGTTCAAGTCCCGCCCTCGGCACATAAAATCTCCTTTGGGAGATTTTTTCTTGCAGAATATGACTTATCATATATAATCGTTGGTGTTACCGCTTATAGCTCAGTTGGTAGAGCAGCTCGCTCTTAACGAGACGGTCCTAGGTTCGAGCCCTAGTAAGCGGACAGGGAGAGTTTCCTAAGAACTCTAATCGCCTTATTTTTGAATTTAATATGCCCAGGTGGTGGAATTGGTAGACACGCTGGTCTTAGGAACCAGTGCAGCAATGCGTGGAGGTTCGAGCCCTCTCTTGGGCACATAAAAAATAGTTCTGATGCAAAAGCATTAGAGCTATTTTATTTTAATGCCTCAACTCTCTTTACACGCTTCAAAAATACAAAAGACCGAGAATTATATTCTCGGTCTTTTGTATTTTTGAGGCGTGTGTGGGATTTGAACCCACGCGTGGAAGTTTTGCAAACTCCTGCGTTAACCACTTCGCCAACACGCCATAATAACAAATCTTTGTGAGTATTAAACATACTATTAAGATTTGCCAGGGAACGCTTATCGCGTTTCGCTATCTTTTACATTATCAGCTTTCAGTAGCTGGTCAATATGTTGTCTGTTTTTCTCACCATAATCAATGTGAAATTCAACAAAGGGTATGTTTCTGATAACTACCTTTTT
>Ga0115567_10002117_pt1 | contig 19713 bp, 19 predicted proteins | sample COGITO_mtgs_1204_2_FD_88679 | JGI IMG/M metagenome (GOLD analysis project Ga0115567, IMG submission 88679) | Pelagic marine microbial communities from North Sea - COGITO_mtgs_120412 | ecosystem: Environmental > Aquatic > Marine > Epipelagic | place: Germany:Helgoland, sampling site Kabeltonne... | reverse complement strand
TGGAGTTTCAAGCCAGTGCTCATTCCCCAACTTAAAGGCCCACATGTTTACGGCCCCATCAGACCAGTCTCTCAAAATATGGAATGTTCCCCCCAGCTCTTCAATGACCGGGCTGTAAATCTGAATCAATTTATCTAAGACCAGATGATAACGTTCTTCTGGATAACCATTGTCATATCTGTCTCCAAGTGGCGAGAGAATGTGGTTCGAAGCTGAGGTGGCGCCAGCTAATGGCAAATGCAAAAAGATTAAAAGAAAAATAAAAGATTTAATCATTTCCAAAGTTTATGCGCTTAAATTGAATTTTCAAGACCAATTTTTAAAATTATGAACCTCTAAAGCTCCAAACAACTTGAAATATGTCAGCTCTGATCTATAAGAAACTATGGGCATCTCTAGCAAAACCTCTTCAAAATGGAAACAGCTCTCCGACAGAGATCAGGAACGCCTAGTGCGTATGGCTTGGGAAGACCGTTCTACTTTTGATGACATGAGCAAACAGTTTGATCTCTCACCGAATGAGATTGAACAGTTTATGCGAACTCAACTTAACGAGAAAGACTACACGCGCTGGAGAAGGCGGGCTTCGGAACAGGGTCAGCTCAAACACAGAAAGACCAGATCCGCAGAAGTGGACCGCTTTAAATGCAGCAGACAAAGAATGGACGGCAGCACTAAAGGGTGGAAGTGATTAAACGTTCTAACTCTTCAATTTAAATTTCTTCAATTTTTTGATCAGGTTTTGCATAAGACAAGCGGTGTATGCTTTTTGTTTCGTGGTAGGAATCCAATCCTGACAATGCCAAGACTTCTCCCGCTTCCAAATCTATAAAACCATCATCTTGAACCATGCTTTCTTCAAGGTGGAGCTCTACAATTTCACCGATCACAATATGGGTTCCATTGTGTTTTATGTCCATCACTTCAACAAGCTTAAACCCTACTTGCAATGTAGATTCCTCCACATAGGGGGCTTTAAAATCGTTTTTGTAAATCGATTTAAGTCCTATTGCTTCAAACTCACTTACATTTTTTGGATACCTCGCACTGGCCTGGTGACCTTTAATATGGTTTTTTTTTGTCACTGCATTTAAAGTGTAAAAACCAAGTTCTTGGAGATTAATAAGTGTGTGCCTGGGCGATTTATTTGAATGAGGTCTGACCACAAAACCCATAAGTGGTGGGTTTGCACCAAGATGAAAAAAAGAACTGATCACAGACAGGTTCTCCTCGCCAGCTTTGTTAACCGTACCCACTAAATTCACACTTTTAAAACCCGAAAGACAGTTTATAAGTCTGATCCACTCTCTTTTGTCATACTTGTCTTTATTAAATGTTTTTATAGTTTTCATTAATCAACTCCTTTATAGTCAGCTGCAGTTAAAATACGGCCTTCTTTTTTATATTTAATATTTTTTGCAGAATCAAAAAACAAAGCTCCTAAAACCGCCAAAGCAGCCGCGTCTTTGTGGTCTTTACTCACCTCTTGATACAGATGAAAATTTTCAATCTTTGCACAGGCTAATTTTTTAACAACTTCTTTTGCATGTGCAGGATAGCCCTCGCAAAGGTAAGCGCGCCCAGAACCTTTTTCATAGGGCCAGATGTTAAAATTAAGATATTCTTTTTCTTTTCCAAGATCACTCCAAATTCTATAAGTTCCCGTTTGAACATTCTTTTGAAACGGCTTGTTTTTAAAAACAGAAAGACAGCCTAAGTTTTTTTCTGTTCTACGCACCAAGCATGAATCATCTTTTTCGAGAGCATTGGGGAAACAAGTTAAAAAAAAACTTTCTCCCGCTTTTAACCCCACACCTTCAAATACTGACGCCTTAGACATTGAAGATCTTAAAATTGTAAGTGGATCTTTTGAACCAACAATTTTCTCGGGGAGTCCTAGAACGCAATCTGCAACTATTAAAATGGCACTCCAGTCCACTGTGAGTTTGAATTCACAAAGCAGGCTTTCAATGTTTTTCTTATTGAAGCTTTTTAGCATCAAAGGGACCAAAAGCTTCCAACCTTTTTTTGATTTTATCATTATGGCTGTAGGCAAAGGTTTTGCACCTCCGCCAGAGACCTTAGCACCTGTTTGATCCACCCCAACTACAAGTTCAAATTCTGACATCATTTTTGACTTAAAAACCTTGCAACATATTTGCCTTCAGGGTCATAGACTCCCGCCTGGCGTTGAGTATTGAATTTTCGATCACGCGGGTCAACGCCCACTCCCGCTAAGTAGTTCCAGTTCCCCCAATTGCTCTCGACATCATAATCAATTAAGTTTTCAGCAAACCACTGAGCTCCCCATCTCCAGTTTACCAATAGCTCTTTAGACAGATAGCTAGCAACATTTTGCCTGCCTCTATTAGACATCCAACCTGTTTGTTTAAGCTCATTCATGTTTGCATTTATAAAATCATTTGGGGTCGTTGCCTGCTTCCAACTTGCAAAGTCATCTTCTTGATCAGATGAGGTCTCAATCTTTTTTTGATCAATACCACCTATTTCAAAAATTAGACTTTCGTATTTTTGACTGTAAAGCTTAAAGTACTCTCTCCATAGAAGTTCAAAATAAATCCAGTAAGTTGAGTCGTTTGTGCCTTTATCATTCTCGTATTCTTTCAGCTGCTTTATTACATCTCTGGGTGAAAGCGCCCCAACAGCCAGCCATGGTGAGAATTTGGTCGAATCATCAAATTCAAGCATGCCGTTTCTGGTGTCCTTATATGTTTTGGCTGAATCTGTTCCCCATAAGTAGTGGCGGAGTCTCTTTTGCCCTTCAGCTTCACCACCTTCAAAAGCTTTATTTTGAACAGCACCAAGTGACCAGTTTTTATAAGCCTCAAAGTCTATGGCTTCGGATTCAAAAGATTTTGGAATCATTTGCGGGATCTCTAAAAAAGAAATCTCTATCTTTTCTTTTTCGATTTTTTTTCTAAAGTCAGTGAAAACTCTTGGCGTATTTTGCAACTCAAAAGGCAAATCACGTAATTCATACAGTGTTCCGTTTTCAACTTCAACAAAAGAAACACCATTTTTTTCACAGATGTTCCTAAGATCAGCACTTCCTTTTTGTTCTCTTGAATTGTAAATCTTAGATATGTAGACGCGCTCCAGGTCTTTAGTGGTGGAAACAAGCTTGTCGGCACTTTCTTCAGCTACAAAAAGCTTGGACCCCATTTTTTTAAGAGAAGAGTTTAAATCTGAGAGTGATTGGTGAATAAAGTGCTTTTGTGCTGATGAAGTCTTACTAAAGTCATCGTCTATACAATAAACAATTTTTAGACTCTCACTTTCCTTACAGGCTTTTAATAAGGCTTTGTTGTCAATGAGGCGCAAATCTTTTTTTAAAAAATAGAATGACTTCATAGACCTAAACTATCTAAGAGGTGGGCTGCTGTAAATATTAAGGTTTTTAAAAGTTTAAAACTAAACCAATTTTAATGAAAACTTGCGTCTTTAATGAGCCCAGATGATAATGGTGTATGACTAAATCAACCTTAAAAATTTTGGGAATCATTATCACATTTTTATGTGTGGCCGCCTGCACCCAAACTACAAATCGTAAAAAAGCTGCTTTTAAAAAATCCAGCTCAATGGACACCACCTTAAAGCAGATAAGGTTAAATGAGCTGAACACACTCCAACTTAAAGTGACTCAAGAAGATGCCACTGAGCCTCCCTTTAAGAATGAATACTGGGACAATAAAAAAGAAGGCATTTACGTTGATATTGTTTCGGGTGAGCCGCTTTTCAGCTCTAAGCAAAAATACAAGTCCGGCACCGGATGGCCTAGTTTTTACGACACAATTGCAAAAAACAATATTGTTTTGAAAAAAGACACCAACTTTTTTATGGCTAGAACTGAGGTCAGATCTAAAAAAGCTGATTCTCATTTGGGGCACCTCTTTAACGACGGTCCAAAACCCACAGGCCTACGTTACTGCATGAACTCAGCAAGTTTAAGGTTTGTTCCCGTTAAAGATTTTGAAAAAGAAGGATACAAGGAGTATTTAAAAATGTTTGATAAAAAGCCAAGAGGTATTGAGGCAGAAAAAATAAGATCTAGCTCGTCTACTGATTACGCAATCTTTGCAGGTGGATGCTTTTGGGGAATGGAAGAGCTTTTTTCTAAATTCAAAGGGGTTGTGGACACCGAAGTCGGCTACACAGGTGGTGACTCAAGTGCCACAACATACAACGAGGTTAAAACTGGAAAGACAGGCCACGCAGAGTCACTCAAAATTTATTTTAACAAAACTGAAGTGACCTATGAAGAACTTTTGCATTTCTTTTTCAAAATCCACGACCCTACAACTACCAACAAACAGGGAAATGATGTTGGAACCCAGTATAGATCAGCAGTTTTTGTTAAAAATGATGAGCAGCGAGATAAAGTTAAAAAAGTTATCAAAGAGGTTAATGAACTGAAACGTTTTAAAAACCCTATTGTCACCGAAATCGAAACCGAATCAAAATTCAACACAGCTGAAGCCTACCACCAGGACTATCTTAAAAAAAATCCAGACGGCTACACCTGTCACTTTGTAAGAGATTAAGGTCCGTTTTGATTTCTCAAAGCCTTATTCACTCGACCAAGGCTCATCCCTTTACCAAAGTCTTTAAGGGCTTTGAAAGTGATGACAACAAGAGCTCTCAAACGCCTGATGCATTTTTTTCTTTTTCTAAGCCTACTGCTTTTAAAAAATTAGAACAAATTGCTTTTTCTAAAAGTCTAAAAGACGAACTTAATCTTGATCAGATCACAAAAGAAGATCTTGAATTCCTATCAGGACTTTCCAGTAGAAACACCGAAGCCTTTGTCACCAGATACGGAGGACATCAGTTTGGCCATTGGGCGGGACAACTTGGAGACGGCAGAGCCCACATACTGGGACAGTTTGATGACAAATGGGACGTTCAAGTTAAGGGCGCAGGCCCCAATCCCTACTCAAGGAGAGGTGATGGCTACGCTGTTTTAAGATCCTCGTTGCGTGAATTTTTAATGAGTGAGTACATGCACCACCTCGGCGTGCCCACCACCCGCGCTCTAAATTTAATGTCTACAGGCGAGTCCGTTTTAAGAGATGTGTTTTACGATGGAAACAGCGCCTATGAACCCGGTGCACTTGTCACAAGAATCTCTCCCTCTTTTCTACGCTTTGGACATTTTCAAATTTATCAAATGACAAATGAAATTCAAAACTTAAAAGACCTGGTCTCTTGGACAATTGAAAATCATTTTCCAAATCACAGCTCTAAAACTGATGAGGACATTTTTAAGTGGTTTGATCACATCTGTAAATCAACGTTAGACTTGGCGGTTCACTGGATGCGTGTAGGCTTTGTCCACGGCGTTCTCAACACTGACAATATGTCTATCCTAGGTCTCACCATAGACTACGGACCTTTTTCTATGCTTGATGGCTACAATAGAGATTTCACACCCAACACCACCGATCTACCTGGCAGGCGCTACTCCTATGAAAACCAACCGGCAGTGTGTCTGTGGAATTTAGAAAGGTTGGCTGAAGCACTTATTCCACTTGTATCTGATCAGTCAGGCTTTTCTTCTGCTTTAGTGAGTTTTAAAATAAACTTTAAAGCTAAATTTGAAACTATGTTTCAAGAGAAGTTAGGTCTCACACCTGAACTGGCCGACTCTAACTTTATAATGATGACTGAAAGCCTACTTCAAAATTTAGAATTAGACTTCACACTCTTTTTTTCTACATTAGGCGAGAACTCAGGTTTAGAGAAAATGAAAAAACTTTCTTATAAAAAGTTAAGTTTAGAGGAAGAGAAAAAACTTAATGAATACCAAGAACACTATAAGTTTTTATCTCAAAAATTAGATCCGGCTCAAAAAGTTTCACTAAACAAAATAAGAAATAAATCAAACCCCATCTTTAATCTTAGAAATTATATGTTCATTGAAATTTTAGAAGACCTTGAAAAAGGATCTAAATCTAAGCTCGAGCAGGTTATGAAGGCTTTAGAAAACCCCTACAAGAAAATTGAGACCACACTAGAGCTTTATCAAAAGCGTCCTGACTGGGCCACCGATAAAGCAGGTTGCACATTTTTATCCTGCAGTTCTTAGTGATTTAAAACTCTAAAGTAAACTGTAGAGGTTCATGATCAGAAATTCCAACTTGCAGCTGTTCAGCATACCGCACTTTAGCTCCTCTGACATACACATGGTCCAACTCTAAAAAAAATTCTGAGCGCTTATCAAAGAGCACTTCTTTAAAACCAAGCTCTTTCATTATAGAGTCTAAATATTGCTTTCGCCTACCAGACCATGTGTTGAAATCTCCAGCCCAAACCATGGGGCCATCGTGTTTTTTAAGCTCTTTAGCAACTGCAGAAATTTGTCTTTTAAATGCAGACAAACCTGTAAAGTTGATTGCGTGAATGTTTGCCACTAAAAGTTTTTTATCGAGGCCTTTAACAGAGTATGTTTCAATGGACGTCACTTTAGGCGTTGCCGAAACAGGTTCCGTATCAGGAGACACCAGTCGCTTAGCTTCATCGAAAGGAACTTTCGAAAGTGAGCTCAGTCCTGTATTGTAATCCGTGCTTCCCCAAGATTTATAAAAATAATTAATATAAAGTGAGTCTTCAAATTTGTATTCCGGAAATTTATCAACCGATTCTTGAATCAACGCCAGATCAGATCCTTCAACAAGTGCTTTAAAAAAATCATCTCTCCAGCCATTGTTTTCAGATTTTTGAATATTTAAAACTGTGACCAAAATAGCCTGGTTAAACTGCTTAACCTCAGGCAACGGACTTTCAAAAGAGGTCTGAGCAAATGCTAGCGTCGACCACATTGTCACCATCAATAATGCTTTAATCATTTATACCCCCCCCCCAAAGACACCTCAGCTTAACTTACGAATCCGTGGCTAAGCTATAAAAATATATTGTTTTGAGTGGCAGAAACTTGCCTATAAAGCTCAGGTTAGAGATCAGCAGCCTTAAAAATTCTTAAACACTGCCTTCTAACTAAACCCTGACCATTATAGACTTTCCCAGTAGCTTATATTCTGAGATATTTTAATTCTCAAGGAGTGCTTATGTTTCTGATGCTGATGGTTTTTACCTCTCTGTTTAGCTCTCACGCCGATCAAAACAAACTCAAAACATATAGCGCCGCCAAAAAAGTTTTCTGGAAAAAACTCTACTCCGGCACAGACAACAGATCACTTTACTGCAACCAAAGTTTCGACAGAAGCAACGGACTCAATATTGAACACGTCTTCGCCGCCAGCTGGATGAAACTGTCCGCCGGATGTAGAAACGGCAACAGAAGTGACTGCAGACGTAAAAGTCCACGCTTTAATAAAATGGAAGCCGACCTTCATAATCTTTACCCTGCTAAAACTGGTGTTAACTCTGCTAGAGGCAGCTCAGTCTTCGCAGAGATAGAGGAACGCACTTATTCCGAAGCCTGCCCTATTGAAATAGGGCAAAGAGAAGTCGAGCCCGCTGATTTTTCTAAAGGAAAGGTGGCTAGAGCTGTTTTGTATATGCAGCACGAGTACGGCGTAAACTTAAGGCAAATTGGTGGCAGCAGCCGCTTTGAAGAGATGCTTATTAAGTGGCATTGCAAATTTCCACCCACAGCTTCAGAAATTGCCAGAAATGACAAAATCTTCCGCATTCAAAATACAAACAACCCATTTGTACTTGGAGAATTCAACTGCTCTGACATAAACTGATTCAGATATGATGAATGAGCACACTTTAAATCCAGAACAAACTGAAGCCTTCGATGTCCTGCTTGGTGAAAAAAATGTTTTTCTAACTGGAGCTGCTGGAACTGGTAAATCTTTTATCATCAGACATTACTTAAAAGAGGCTGAGCACAAAACCCCTGTTGTTGCGAGTACGGGGGCTGCTGCAGTTTTGGTTGGTGGCTGCACCTTCCACTCTTTTTTTGGCTTAGGCATTCTTAAAGGCGGAGTTGAAAAAACTGTGTCGAGAGCACTTAAAGACAAACGTCTTGTAGACCGCATTTTAAACACTAAAGAAATCATCATCGACGAAATCTCCATGATCGACCCCGAAGCTTTCTACGCAGCTGAGCAGATCTGCAGATTTGTTTTAGACATGAAAAAACCTTTTGGTGGTCTTCGCATCATTGCAGTGGGTGATTTTTATCAGCTTCCGCCCATTCAAAAAAACAAAGCTTCATTTTGGCTTTTTCAAACTCAAGCATGGGCTAGTCTTGAATTTGAAATCATCAATCTAAAAAAAATCATGCGTACAGAAGATGAAGATTTTATCACCGCCTTAAATTACATTAGACGTGGTGAGTGCCCTGACTTTGTAGACAAATACTTTTCAGAAAAAAAATCGCCGCCTAAAAAAGATTTTGATGGGACAGTTCTATTCGGTCGCCGCATGCATGTTGAAGGCTTCAACGACAAAAAGCTTGATCAAATCGACACCCCCGCAAATGTTTATGAGTCTTCCGTTGTGATTAAGCGAACTTCCAAACTTACCGTTGAACGCGTTTTAAATTTGAGCCCGTTGCCTGAAAAAATCTCTTTGAAAATTGGCGCTCTTGTGATGATCAGAAAAAATCACCCTTTTGGACAGTACGTGAATGGAACTCTTGGAAACATTGAGTATATGGATTCTGAAATGGTGAAGGTTAAAACTCTAGGTGGTTCACTAATTGATTTTGCCAAAGAAAGTTTTGAGGTTTTAAACGCCGATGGAGAACTTGAGGCCACCATCACCAACTTCCCTATTTCTCTTGCTTGGGCAAGCACCATCCACAAGGCCCAAGGGGCTTCAATAGATCTGATCTCTGTTGATTTAGCAGGTCTTTGGGAAAGAGGACAGGCTTACGTTGCTCTATCAAGAGCCAAATCTGCAGCCGGTTTGTATATCGAGAACTGGCATCCTAAGTACATCAAGAGTGATCCCCGGGTTAAAGCTTTTTACGATTCACTTTGAAAGGTGCCAGGTCGAACTTTAAGTTCGACCTGGCACCTTTTTCACTTCCAAATAAGTCCACACCACTTAAGATCAATATTAGTTTTGGCAGGACCAATTTTGTGCTCGGTGAGCTTGAGGTTGTCTACCGAGAGCTCCTCTTCGATTTTTAAGAGTGCATCTTCCAAATCTTCTCTCATATCTTCCATATCAGACTGATAGTCTTTCAGCTGCTCTTCAGCTCGGGAGATGTCACCCTTTTCTTTAGATGCACTCGTAGCTGCTCTTAAGACTGAACCCGCACGCCTAGCCGAAGCGCCACTCATAGCTTTTCCACCCATGAGTATTGAAGCCACAGCAGTTCCAATACTTAAAAATGTATTGGTTTTTTTAGTTGAGTACTGTTCTTTTTCTTTTTCAACTTTTTGAGTCGCTCTCAAAATGCGCTTATCTATCAATTCAAACTTTTTTTCATATTTTTGGTTGAGCTTGTCTACGGCTTCATCTTTTTGCTCTCTAATAAGATGTGAAAGCTTTCCTCTAAACTCACTCTCCTCTTCTCCAAATCCAGAAAACTCTTTTAGGGCTTCACACTCCCAAATTTTGAGTTCAGCGTTTCGATAAATATGGTTTTTTATTTCTTTTTCAACAGATTTAATGGCTTTTTCATTTCTAGCAAAAGACGGGACTTCAGAAAAGTTAAAATTTTTTTCTTCAGGATCAATTTTATAGAGATCTTCTTTGAAAAAATCTTGAGCAACAAAATCTAAATCACTTTCTACCACTGGAGACGTCCAAACTTGTTGAACTTCTTTTTCTTCTCCAGATTTTCTATGTTTAAAAAAAGTTGAGGCTACAGCTCCAAAAAAAGGGCTATAGATTTCTTGATCTCTGCGTTCAAGTATTTTTTGATCTAATTCTTTAGGGAGTGTGTTTGGATTAAAACCTGTATTTTTATTTGAGAGTTTTACAGTGCTTTCTTCAATCTCCATTTTTTCAGACTTTTTGTAAGGCGCCATCAAAGTCGCAATCTGATCTAGACCAATAGACCCGCTTAAATAAGAAAGGGCCCATCTTGAGTGAAAAATTTGTGGCGCATCTTCATGCACTGAATGCATGAGAAAAACACGTTTGTCCAAAGATGAAATGGCCTTGTCCCAATTGATGTCACTAGCGCCGCCAATAGATTTTAAGCCTTCAAGCAGTCTTGCTTTGTCCCTTTCAGTTTGCAGCCTACCGATAAACCAAGTCCCTGTATTGGACAAACCTTTATAATCAAGGTCGACTGGATTTTGCGTTGCTAAAACCACACCTACCCCTTGGGCTCTGGCTTGCTTTAATAACGTGAGCATTGGTTTTTTTGTTGGCGGGTTTGCGTTAGGTGGAAAGTAACCGTAAATCTCATCCATATAAAGCAGCGCCCTTAGCGAACTTGTTCCACTTTGCTTTCTTGTCCAACTCACAAGTTCATTCAATAGACGAGAGACAAAAAAGACGCGTTCTTTCTCTTCAAGGTGGGCTATTGAAATTATTGAGATTTGAGGCTTTCCTCCATCACCGTAAAGAAGCTTTGGTACCGAGATAGGGTCTCCCGAACTCCAAGCCTTGTACTGTGGGGAGGCGTAAAGCGCATTAAACTTAAGTGCTAAAGCCGATCTTTCTTTTTTGGGAAAAAAAGTTTCTAAATCTAAAACACCAATTTTTTCAAATGGAGGATTTAAAATTGCTCCAATAAATTCTGGAAAACTTAAAGACTCCCCTTTGATCCAAAAAATTTTCAAAATTTCTGATAAAAAACTGTGTTCAGGTGTTCCCGCCTCACTTGAATTTTTATCCACTACAGACAGGTAAGATGTGACTGTGTTTTCTATCGCATCAGACAACATCTCTGAATTTAAACCTATGGGTGCTTTAAAACCTCCAAACAAAGACAGGCCCAAACCCGCTGAAGAACCCGGTGTGTATATACGCATGTCGACATTGCTTTTGATCTTTTTTATTCTATCAGTTGTTTGATCCCAAGATTTGATGCCCTCAGACCAAATTTTGGCGGTAGAGTCGGCTAATTCATTTATGCTGACTCCTTTCTGTCGAGCTTCGTCTTCATTCAGCCATGGTTTAAAATCTCCAGCCTCCATATTTTCAAAACCAAGTAGGAGGTTTGAAATGTCGCCCTTAGGATCAATCGCAATCACAGGGATGTTGTCGATGGCAGCCTCTTCAAGCATAGAGACACAGAGGCCAGTTTTGCCACTGCCCGTCATTCCCAAACAGACTGCATGAGTGGTGAGATCTTTTGAGCGCAGTAAGGTCGGTAGATTTCCGACTTTTTTTTGCTCCATGTCATAAGTTTTACCTAAATAAAAAACGCCCAATTTTTCGTAAATATTTTCCATAGCAGCTCCGTATAATCAGAGTATACAAAACTTTAAGCCTGGAAACGCCTTAATGCGAAAGCCAATTTTCTTGTATAAATGCTCAGTCAAAGTGTAATATTAACATTGTATTAAATATTTGATTTTTTACTGCTAGCTTTTAAATAGGTTTAGTTTATATTTGAGTTTTGGGATATTTATGGGAAAACTGATGCATTCAAAAGATAGAGGATTTGACTCAAATCACCTTTTAGCTGAAATGACAGTCATTAACGAGAAGCTTAAAATTTTCAATCCTGGTATAAATTTACTCGGTAGCAAGTCAGAGCATGCTCACACATTTAAAATTTATGACCTCCAGCCCATATCAGTTAAAACTAAAATCTTTGAAGGTTTTCAAACCTATTCGAATATACTCACATCATCTATTGAGTACGCACAAAATCATAATAGAGAAAAAAGCTTGGTTTGGGGAGCCTTAAGAAGTCTTAAACTAAGGTTTGACGACCATTTATTTGAAAGGTTGTTGGATGACGATATTATCGAAATCTACCGGAGTGACAACTTACAGGTTTTTAGAAATCTCAAATTTCATGAGGTTTGTAGCTTTCACTTTCCAGAACTGTTTATTAAGCAATGGCCAGAGTTGTTCAATCGGGATTCTTTCATCACTAATCAAATTCTGAGCGCTGCCCAAGCAGCTTTTCAGAATAGTGATTTAGAGCCTATCAGCACTCAACATATACCTGAGCATGATCTAGTTGAAATCAGCTACCCAGAAGGCCTTAAAATGAAAATGAAGCTCAAAACCCTTTACCCCCTAAGTGACGCCTCAGGTAAAATCGCCTACATACTTGCAGTTTCAAGAGTAAAATTGAAAGACAGGCGTAAACAAATAGACTATAGTAACGTCTACACGATTTAAAAAGTTTGGAGTATATGGTACATAACAAAGAATGGCTAAACAGAAAAATTGGTGAGTATTTACAAAACTTACGTAAAGAAGCTGGCATGTCTCAAGGAGATGCCGCTTCTGCATTGAACTACACTAGCAATCAGTTTATTTCAAATATTGAGCGCGGAGTGTGTACACCCAGCCCTGGAATCATTCACAAACTTTTAGAAACTTACAGCATTAGCGACTGTAAAGTCGTTGAAGATCTTTTAGCAATTCAACTGAAATTTTTATCAGCTGAATTTAAAGGTAAAAAAGTTAAATAAAACTAGGCCGCTTCTGCAGAAAATGCTTTTTTCGATTCTAACATCGAACCCAAAAGCATATTGCAGTAAAGCTTACAGCTAAGCTTAAAGTTCTTAAAAACAATTTCTTTTTCTTCTTCAGAGAATTTATCGAACCAAACAAAAACTTCCGCAAGGTGATCCACATCTTCTTCTGTGTGAACTTTTAGAAAACGTGCTGAACGTTCGCCATGTGCCTCCTTGGATCTTCTATATATTTCCGGGCCCGCATGAACTGCAATACCCTCTAATGCTAACAAGTAACCAAAAAAGGCATATGGATGAACGTGATCAATCCAATAAAACTGAGCTTGGTACATTCCTTGAGTCGCTGCTAATTCAGGAAGCTCTTTAACTTTTAATTTCATGTTTTTTAAATCAGCAGAAGAAAGGTTTTCATGCCCATTCTCTTCGGCTAAGTGGTGCAGAAGTCTATTATGCACAGAATTGGCATCTAAAGGACATCTTGTTGCCGCTGCCGAAAAAAGCCTAGTCGAGTGTCGAACGTAATAATATGTTTGAGCTGACCACATTGCATAAAACTCGGGGGACTCCCATTCATAATTTAAAATATCCTTCGCAGTTTCCTTGTAGACGCCTTCAAACATTTCCCTGTTGATCATCATATACTCCTTTACGCAGCCATCTTGTCTGCAGTTTTATTTTTAAAATCATTTTTATTTTCCCAAAGAAAATTTATAATTTTATTTGTCTGTGCATCTTGGTGTGGTGCTGATTTTTTAGCATCTAAACACACCACATCACACGGGATCATTCCTCGCTCGACATCATCTGTAACCAGTTCATAAGCAAGCCTACTAGATTTTTCAGTTATTTTTGCTGCTTTAACGGAGATGCCTATCGCTGCACATAGACCGTGTTCTTCAATAATTTTAGAACCTAGACCGATCAGAACCTCGGCAAATGAAAAGCCAACATGTTGTTCTCTCCATTTTTCTTGTACGCTTAAAAACTCCATGGTCATTAATTTTTGCACTCTATGATTTTCGAGCCAAGTGTATACGTTCTGATTGAAGATAGAAAAGTATTTCATATCCTTCAAACATTCACTTCTCAAATCAAAAATTGTTGAACAGTTCGCGGCAACAATTTCATCACCATAAGTCACAACCGGAATAAATGTTTGTCTAAAAAAATCATCAGCAGACCATGTTTGTGGGCTGCCAGCTTTAATTAGTATATCTCTCCAGGTTTTTTTCCAGTAACGGTAAACATTGTTATACAAGTCTGCCGATTCCGGACTTAGCAAAGCTTTGTCTTTATCAAGTATAGTATATTTAAGTTTTTCTAGCTCAAGCATTCGCACTCTCTCCGTTCAAACTTCAATCGGAGAGAGCAAATGCTTTCTTAACATAAACTCAAATATAAACAAAAAAACTGTACAAATGAATTAAGTTTATTAAATTTTAAGCACAAAAAAAGCCACTCCAAAAAGTGGCTTTCTGTAAAGACTGGCCTTTACTAAAATAGGCAATGACTTATCCCATAGCCTTTTTAAGAAGAGCCGCGACACCTTCGCCGCCTTGAGACTGAGCATAATCTAAAATGATTGGCGCAAATTTCATTACTGTAGCCATGTCCAAACCCAGTGAATCAAAAGCGCCAGCAAACTTTGCTAGATCGCCTAAATCTCCAGAGCCTCCACCAAAAGCAGCTATCGCGGATCCAGCCATACCCATAAGACCACCAGTTGAAGCGCCTTCTGTGTCCGGCGCGGTCTTCATTAGAGTTTCTACACCCGGAAGACTTGCCGTAACTGCAGTGAATTCACTCCCAAGTTTTTCTTGAGCCATTTTAAACAAAAGTCCAGCTCCGCCTGCTGCTTGCTCTTCTTTAACGCCTAATTGTGACGTCAACATTCCTAATAATTCTGTCATATTTTTTCCTTGATAAGTTTTTAGTCACTTCTCACATCAAAACCCCCGTGTAAATGAGGGCCTGTCACTTTATAGACTTCTTTCTTTAGGTCCAACGTACTCAGACAATGGTCTGATGATTCTGTTGTTCGCAGCTTGCTCTAAAATGTGGGCAGACCAACCAGTGATTCTACTCATTACAAAAATTGGAGTGAACATATCAATTTCAAAACCCATCATGTAGTAAGCCGGTCCTGCAGGAAAATCCAAGTTAGGGTAGATGTTCTTTTCTTTGACCATCACGTCTTCTAATGCTTGAGAGATGTCCATCCATTTAGGCTCCCCTACGAAGTCAGCCATTTTTTTAGCGTATTTTTTCATAGTTGGAACTCTAGAGTCTCCGTTTTTGTAAACACGGTGGCCAAAGCCCATCACCTTTCTTTTATCCTTAAGCGCTTGCTGCATCCACTCTTTTGCTCCTTCAACTTCGCCAACTTCTTTAAGCACATACATAACCTGCTCGTTCGCTCCACCGTGTAGCGGGCCTTTAAGAGCACCAATGCCACCGCAAACTGCTGAATAAATGTCAGAAGTTGTTGAAGTGATCACGCGAGTTGTGAATGTTGAAGCATTGAAAGAATGCTCAGCGTATAAGATAAGTGACACATCAAAAGCTTTTACAACTTCTTTTGCTGGCACTTCGCCAAAACACATTTTAAAAAAGTTCTCCGCCATTGAAAGTGATGTGTCTGGAGCAATGACTTCTTTGCCGTGCTTCATTCTGTAAGCTGCAGCTATCATTGTCGGAATCTTTGCAAGCATGTGAGTTGCTTTGTCGCGAGTCACATCTTCAGACGTGTCCCAAGTTCTTTTATCATTGCTTCCAAGAATACTGACTCCAGTTCTTAGAATGTCCATCGGATGACCTTCCATGTCCATGCCTTTAAAAGCATTCAAAACTGCATCTGGAAGCTCTCTGTAGCTTCTTTCTTTGTCTTTAAATTCTTTTGCCTGGGCTTCGTTAGGGAGCTCGTTGTTCCATAAAAGGTATGCAACATCTTCAAATGTGCATTTTTCAGCTAAATCCTGAACCGGGTAACCTTTGTAAGTGAGTGAGTTCGACTCAGGCATCACTTTTGAAACAGATGTTGTGTCTATCACGACACCTTCTAAACCTTTTTTTACATTTACTTTTCCGTCTGACATATTTTCTCCTTTTAAAAGTGACAGGCCCTGTATGTGGATGCACCGCATCCCGCTTTAGGGCCTGTCACCCTATAAATTGTTCTTTAGTGAAAAATTAAAAATTCCTTCATCAAATTTCCCGTAGTCTTCGTATTCTACAAGTTCATAAAGTCTGCTTCTGTGCTGCATTTTATCTAGCAAGTTTTCTTGAGTGCCCTCTTCTTTAATTTGTCTAAGAGAGTTTTCAACATGAAACATTGCAAGTCTTAAAGTTGTCACAGGATAGATCACCATATTGTAGCCCATGTCTTCTAACTGCTTAGCAGTCAGAAGTTTTGCTTTTCCAAACTCAGTCATGTTGGCAAGCATTGGAACATCAATTGCTTTTCTAAAAGCTTCGAAGTCTTTTGGACCGCTCATGGCTTCTGGAAAAATCATGTCGGCACCCGCATCGATATACGCTTTGGCTCTATCAATGGCCTTGTCTATACCTTCACTTGCAGCAGCATCCGTTCTTGCCATCAATACAAAGTTTGGATCTCTTTTGGCTTCTGTGGCTGCTTTGATTTTTGCAGTCATCGCTTGAACAGAAACAAGTGTCTTGTTGTCTAAATGGCCGCATCTCTTGGGGTTCACTTGATCTTCCATGTGGCATCCAGAAATTCCCAGGTCTTCAAGCTCTTGAACTGTTCTGGCAACACTCATAGGCTCACCAAAACCAGTATCAATGTCTATAATGGTAGGTAGGTCAGTCACACGTGAAATCTGACGCCCTCTGCCTGCAACTTCTGTAAGTGTCGTCATCCCAATATCTGGGTAACCCAAGTCATTAGAAAGAACCGCGCCAGAAATGTAAACACCGTCAAAACCGATGTCTTGAATTAGTTTTGCAACAAGAGGTGAAAAGGCACCTGGATACCTAAGCAGTTTACCCGAGGATAGGTCTGCACGAAGTTTTTTTCTTTTTTCTTGATGTGAAACGTTAGTGTTCAACATAACTTAGAAAATACCTCTTGTGTCTCTTTCTGAATTAGTAAGTGACTGTGGATCGAGTTGTACGTTTAAACTTTTAAGTTGAGCAGCATCCAAGTTTTCAAGATCTTGAACCAAGGTTAGAAAACGCTCTTGCTCTTCTTTAGCAACTATTCCTTCAGTCAAAATTTTAAACTTATTGATATACTCAGCTCTTGCAAAAGGTCTCGCTCCAGCAGGATGAGCATCAGCTAAAGCTTTTTCATCTTCAATAACAGTTCCATCTTCCATAGTGATCACAATCTTACCGCCAAAAGCTTTTTTATCTGGATCTGGATTGTGATACATCTCTGTCCACTTTGGATCTTCAACTGTGCTCATTTTATGCCATAGAGCTACTGTCTCAGGGCGGCCAGCTCTTTCCGGAGCGTAGCTATCAACGTGATGCCATTTGCCGTCTTCTAAAGCTACAGTAAAAATGTACATGATTGAGTGATCAAGAGTTTCACGTGATGCTTTAGGATCCATCTTTTGTGGATCTCCAGCACCAGTACCAATTACATAATGAGTGTGATGAGAAGTGTGAAGAACAATTGATTTTACTTTTGTAAGATCTTTAATTTTTTTTCTCATATCAAAAGCCAAATCTATTAGTGCTTGTGACTGATACTCAGCCGAGTGCTCTTTAGTGTAGGTTTCCATGATGGCTCTTTTAGCTTCGCCTTTTTCTGGAAGTGGCACTTCATAGGAACCGTCTTTTCCATCAAGCATGTAGGCAATAACTGAATCTTCACCTTCATAGATTGGAGAAGGTGCGCCCTCGCCTCTCATTGTTCTATCAACAGCTTCAACAGCAAGCTTTCCAGAGTGAGCAGGAGCATATGCTTTCCAACTTGAAATTTGACCCTTGCGAGACTGTCGAGTTGAAAAAGAAACGTGAACAGCCTGTTGAATCGCCTGGTAAACTCTTTCAGTTGTCAGGCCCAACATCGTTCCAATACCTGCAGCTGATGCGGGGCAAAGGTGGGCAATATGATCTTTTTTATGTTTGTGAAGACAGATGCCTTTTACAAGGTTCACTTGAATTTCGTAAGCTGTTGCAAGACCTCTTAAAAGATCCTTACCAGATTTATTAAGTTTTTGAGCCACTGCTAAAAGTGGAGGAATGTTGTCACCTGGGTGAGAGTAATCTGCAGCGAGGTAAGTGTCGTGCATATCAAGTTCACGAACAGCAGTACCGTTAGCCCACGCAGCCCATTCAGGAGAAAAAGTTTGCCCATTCGGCATTCCGAAAACTGTTGCTCCACCTTTTACAGGATGAGACAAAGCCATACTTCTAGCGTTAGCTACCGGCCCACGGTTGATGGCGGCAAGTGCAACAGCTGCGTTGTCTATAATTCTGTTGATGATCATGTCTTTCACATCGTCAGCTATTGCAACATCGTCTGTTGCCATCTCAGCCATTTTCCAGGCCAGCTCTTCTTCTCTCGGTAATGTTTCTTTCGACGGATAAACACGTACTTTATGTGTCTTCATTTCAGGCATTCTCCTCTTGTTGGTTAGGTTTTTTCTGCTCTTAAAAGTAAAATTTGTCACTATGCAGAGGGCGATAATCTCGCGAGAGAACTAGCTTTTCGTCACAATCCTGACCGGCCTCAAAGCTCAGCCTCAAATAAAAGCATTTTTAGCTTAAAATGATCAAGCAGCTTTCTGACACATCATGAAATTTTTCAAAGTCTTGCTCAAAACCCCTGAATTGATCTACTTTGTGGCATATTAACAAAAAGAGGGCTCCTATGAAAAACCAATGTTTAATGATTTTAACTTCAATGCTTTTTGTAAACTTGTCTTATGCAGGCACAATTAGTTCAAATCCAAACACTGAGCGTGGTGATTTGATCCGGTCTGTTTCAATCAAACTTGATGATAGTGGGTTGTACCAGGTGCTTGCTAAAACCAATCTTGAAACAATTGCAATTGGTGCAAAAACTTATGCCGATGCTTCAGCAATGGCGGCAGATATGGCCAAGAACACTAAAACCATATGTAAACTTCCAAGCAGAATAAGAGTTAGCCCCGTTTCAAGATGCAAATTTATTGAAGTGAGGTTTAATGATTAAGTTGATTTTACTTGAGGCCTTATTGAGCTTCGATTAAACCGAAACAACTTTTTGATCTATTCGACCAAATAGCGAAACGCCATTTTTATCAAACATTTCAATAGTCACACGGTCACCGACTTTCATAAATTCGGTTTTAAATTCGCCCGTATTGATTTTTTCAAGCATACGCTTTTCCGCTAAGCAGCTTGAACCCATAGCTGTGTCTTCATTAGAAATGGTTCCACTTCCAATAATTGTTCCAGCACTTAGGTTTCTAGTTTTAGCCGCGTGCTCTATGAGTTTATCAAAACCAAAAAACATCTCTTTACCGTTAGCCTTACCAAAAAACTCACCGTTGAGCTCTACTTGAAGTGGAAGTGTCACCTTTCCATCTTTTGTCCAATTCTCACCTAGTTCCTCCGGAGTCACAGCAAAAGGGCCAAAGGCACTTGATGGTTTTGACTGTAAAAATCCAAAACCGTTTTTAAGCTCAGCTGGGATAAGACCGCGAAGTGAAACATCATTGATCATAGTGATGAGCGCCACAGAGTCCATAGTCTTTTCTTTTTTTGTTCCAAGTTTTGTATCCTTTAAGATCACACCAACTTCGCCTTCAAAGTCTGTTCCGTGAGAAAAGTCCACTTGTGGAATGTCTTGAGTCGGTGTTAAAAAATCATCGCTTCCACCTTGATACATCAAAGGCACTGTTTCTAGAGTTTCTGGCAGAGGCGCATTTCTAGCCATCCTTACAAGTTTGATGTGATGAATAAATGCAGAGCCGTCTAGCCACTGCCATGTTCTTGGAAGAGGCGAATGAAACTTAGTTTGATCGACTGAAAACTCACCCGAAACAGAACCTTTGTTTAAATCCGCATAAACTTTTTCTAAAGCTGGCTTAACGTCATCCCAATTCTCGACAGCGTTTAAAAGACTAGTGGCAATATTTGTGACTTTTACAGCCCTTTTAGTGTCTTTACTGACAACACAAAGCTCACCATTTTTAAATTT